>ULUW01006982.1_pt1 | contig 50184 bp, 61 predicted proteins | sample 1959041 | NCBI WGS metagenome assembly ULUW01 (sample SAMEA4835775, study PRJEB28245) | human gut metagenome | biome: gut microbiome; material: fecal sample | place: Denmark | collected 2008
CAATTGAAAACCTACCATCACGGCAGTCATCTACTTTTGGGTGACTGCTTTTTCTTTGGTAAAAGTGGCGCCGTGAAACTCGACGATAACATAGACTCCGGTCGCTGACCGGCAACAGGGAAGTGATTCCCTGATTATATATCCTGCGCACCTAAATGGGTGCAACGTTATAGTGTTCCGCAAATTGCGGAGGAAAGGATATTTTCATGCGAAATTCAACTTTAAATTGGGAAACGCCTGGCGATTTTGACCGCCTTGGGTATCTTAATGATGCTTTGGAAGAAACCTACAAAGACGTGAGATACCATCATGAGGAAGAAAAAATACGCTATAGAAAACATCGCAAAGCAGCATTCAAAAAAGGCTCACGACGTCAGAGAATGTGCAAATACTGGCATTGGACCCCTCGCAATTCCATGCGTAAAGGATTTCCTTATGGTCATTTTCAAACATATTCGTGGGCGAGCGAATGCAAGTATTTGTATGGCCGGCACTCTAACAGCCGCGATAAGCTCGCCATGAGCTACAAGCGGCGCAAGGAGCTGGAAGTTATGGACTATCAGGAACAGGAAGATTATGTTCCTGATGTTGAGCCTAAGCGACAGCGTTGATTTGATACACAGCGTCTTAAAGCAATGTTGGAGGGGAAACCTCTGCCTGTAGGCATAGATTACAAGCGCGGAGAGATGTACGACGAATACAATGTCCGTCAGTACGTCCTCAAGCGGGATAACTACACCTGTCAACATTGTGGCGCACGTGGCTCTGCTGAGAAGGGTATCAAACTGCACGTCCATCACCTTGAAACCAGACAGACTGGAGGCAATGCTCCCAACAACCTTATCACCTTATGTAAGGATTGCCATACAGCATTGCATGATGGAAAAATCACCTTGAAACTGGACAAAAAGAAGCGTGGCAAACCATTACGTGATTCTGCCTTTATGGGCATTATGCGCAAAACTCTGCTCTCACGCATACGCAAAGAAGTTGCCATTCCAGTTGTTGAAACGCAGGGGTACATCACTAAACTTCTTCGTGAGGAAAACCATATCCAGAAAAGTCATACCAATGACGCGAGGTGTATTGCTGGCTGTCCCAAAGCATTGCCATGTGATACAACCTATCATACCAAAGCCATACGCCACCACAACAGGAAAATTCATAAAACCAATATCCTGAAAGGTGGCGTACGTAAACTTAATCAGGCACCATACAAGGTGTTTGGATTCCGTATCTGGGATAAAGTCAAATACAAAGGCCAAGAATGCTTTATTACTGGCCGGCGTTCGTCTGGCTACTTCGCACTAAAAAAGCTGGGTGGCACAACCATATCAAATAGTGCCAATTACAAGAAAATTCATTTTCTTGAACCAGCTAATCACTATATTATAGAAAGGAGCTGAATGGGCAATTCCTCCCACGACTGAAGTCGTGGGTTTCCTTGCCAAAACTTTTATGAAGAGAAAACCAAACGCTGAAGCTGTCGCTTTCCTTCACAACTACTTGGCCGAAAACGGTGGCTGTGCAAATTGTGTGTGGATACGACAAATCATGCGTGAGCAAGGCTTCACAAACGGGCAAATCCGTTGTGCAGTGATTCGGCTTCGTTTGCAGGTACAACGTGACTCCGACAATTCCGCATATGCGCGAACCTTCGATGGATGGATTCTTAGAAAGTCAACTACCCCCACCCGAAGGAGGGGAAATTTCTTGGCCTGAAATCTTGAGAAAAAGGAGAAAAATAAAATGATTACAAGAATTTACATTCACGCAGGCACCTTTCACGCGGATGATGTTATGTCAGTAAGCATTGTGCGCCTGCTTAACCCGGCAGTTCAATACGACCGCATTATTCAAGTCACAGAACTTGATGATGTCTATGCCGAAGACAACGTGATTGTTGCCGACATTGGTGGCGGAATATTCGACCACCATGGACCGGCAGCAAAAACGCGCCGGGATGGCGGACCGCACTCTGCTTGTACGCTTCTTTGGGAACGCTTCGGAAGAGATGCCACTAAAGCGTGCTTGCCGCAGCTTGACGATGATGACGTTGCCGAGGTCACAACAAAACTCGAAGACGAAATTCTCTTTAGAATTGCGGATGAAGATAATGGTCTTTTCTGCCCTGGCTATACGCTCAACAGCATCATCTCTCAAATAAACCCCAACTGGGATGAGGACTATCCGTGCGCTGCAGATGTGGCTTTCACCAAAGCTGTGTTGCTGATGGATGAAATTTTGAAAACAGCCCTTAAACGGTATACCTCACAGGTCAAGGGAAGGGAATTCGTGCAGGAGGCGCTTGCCCAAAAGCAGAACGGCGTAGTTATTCTTGAGAAATATGTTCCCTGGAAGGACTATGTTGTTGCTGACCCCGATGCTCTTGTCATGGTGTTCCCATCGAACAGGGGAGGGTGGAATATTCAGATGGTCCCGAAATCTCTGGAAGGATTCGAAACACGCATTGACACACCTTACGACTGGCATGGAGTCAGCGGTCCGGACGCCGAAGATAAGATGCCCGGCATGACGTTCTGTCATCGTAACGGATTTTTGGTGTCGTTCAGAACAAAAGAAAATGCCGTTGCTGCAGCGCAACATCTTGTTTCTCAGAAAGAGAGAAATTAAAAATGTCCGAAGTGCTGAAGAAATCACACAGACGAGTGGGGTCGAATGCGCGGAACTGCGTATGTGCCCCAATGAATTCGAATCCGGCCCCGAACGCAATGGCCGGCTGATTGCTAATTTCGAAAAGGAGGACAGCAAAAATGGCTAATACTTATGTTTTGCAATCCCGTGATATTTTGGGCCTGTCCCAATATTATGCCGGAAATTGGCACGATACTGATGACATTGAGAAGGCTGTACATTATACCATCGATGAGGCTATGGCACAAGCCAAAGCCTTGAAGGAGTTTGGCAGCCATTACCGTGCGGTCCGTATCGAAAATGGAAAGGCAGTGTGTTGAAATGGCAAAAAAGTACCAAGAGAAAGTGTTCTTCACCATTGAGGAACTGAAACGAATTCATACGCTGATTAACATGACAGCGGAAGAACTGTATATCCGATATGGAAAGAAACGCGGAGAACTCATTTTTGAGCGTCAGACCATCTTCGAAGATGCACGCTCTTTGGACATTTCGTACCGGGTAGGTAATGAATCGAATGAAAAAGCGCAAATTTCTGTGGTTCTAAAGAATCCCGATGAGAATATCGTTTCAGACGTTTCTGAGGACTACGATGACACTCAAATTATCGGCACTTTTTCAGCCACAGATGAGTCATTACATGATAACCCAGAGGATTGTCTGACCGGCGAAACGGTAGATACTCCACGCGGTAGTTTCCGTGTTGTTGACATGGGAATCGAACAAATGGAATCTGCCGGCTATGGGTATCACCATATGTCGAATGATGGACAATGGTTTATCTTCGGTAACGGAACTCGTGCTTACGCAATCTCGGTTAAAAATGGGTGTAAAGATTGCTATAACGAGTACAAAGTTGAGGTCAAACTGGCCAGATGTGCCATTCCTCTTCGTTGCGATAACGGCAAGGACGGGGAGCTGGTCGCCTATATCGATTCAGATTGGCTGCTCTATAATTGCGAGGAAGAGTTTTCGGAATATGGCGGAATCTTTGGTTTCTTGGACCAATACACATCAGAAGACTCCACTGACATCATTGCCAAAGCCACTTTGGCAGGTGCAGTGTTGTTTGTATATGACCCGGACGAAGACGAACCGTTCGAGTTTCCAAACGATGACGGATGGAAGTACAGGGCGTTTGCAGATGCTATGTCCGATATCATCTGCAAAGACAATCCGGAGGTGTCAAGGGCCATCGATTGTTTTTTAGATTTGTGAAAAGGAGGATAACCATCTGATAACATTGCCGCTCGTCCCGATTTGGGGCGAGCGGCTTTTTATTTTGTAAGTACATTTTCAAAAAACCAAAAATGTGGTATAATAAGTATACAGAAAACAACCACAGAAAGGTGGGAAACCCACTTGCTCAATATACAAAAATACAGAATCAAAAAAGGTTTGGTTACGATATGCTTAGCCATTCTTCCAATTGCAATAATGCTTTGGAAAATGCAAGTGGCGTTTATCAGTGATACCGATTATTATTGGCATGCAGCTCTTGGTAAAAACATTTTGGAAACACATAGTGTTACAGATGTTGACCAGCTTTCCTGGATTGCTGAAAAACAGGGGCTTAAATATATAAACCATTCTTGGCTATCAGATATTCTACTTTACGGTCTATCAACCATAGGTTCCACAAAAATGGTCGGCGCTGTCATTTACGGCATCGCTACCATGTTTTTCCTTGGTATAATAATCTACTCCTTATGGGGATATAAGCTGTCCATCACAGATGATGGTAAGTTTAGGCCGAAATTTGCAGATTGGATTGTGATTACCGTTGTTACGGCTTGCATTTACGAAACACGAGGAAATCCAAGACCACAGCAGATAAGTCTGATTCTGTTTGCTATCAGCTATCGGATTTTCCAAATCACATGGAATCAGCCACACAGAAAACTTGGCTGGCTTTTGCCTATCATTTCTATTGCGTGGGCCAATCTGCACGGCGGCACTTTACCGATGTTGCTAGGGCTTAACATTATGTATTTGGTCCTAAGCCTTATTCCTTCGTTTTCAGCTGGAAAGGTGACTCATAAGAGAAAAGGGAGTACGGCGAACTATATAGCACTGTTGGCTGCTAATGTAGTGGCTGGCTGTATCAATCCATATGGGGTATGGCTGTATTCTCAATTCTTTAAGGTCGACTCTGGAAGCTCATTGCTTGGCGTTACTGAATGGCAGGCTTCCAGTATGGAGAATGCTCCACACCTGTTTATTTTTGTCGCAATTGTCGTTTTACTTCTGGTCTTTACTTCCTGGAAGGTTAGTCTGGAACAATTTCTTCCTTTGGTCGGATTGACTGGAATGACGCTGTTGCATATACGGACGATTACCTGGCTGTGTGTTGTATTTGCCGCTTTTGTTCTGAACAATGCAAGCTTGTTGCAAACCAGTGTCCGTACAATTTCGAGAAAGGTGAATCCTCCCATTGCATTGTGCCGTATAGCAAATAAACTATCCCCGACGGTATTACCAATCTGTACTATAGCTGCAGCTTTGGTAATTGGAATAGTCGCACCTAATATTGCGCAGACAACATTTTACCGCGAATTTCCAGACGAATTGATAAAGACTCTCGAAACAGTAAACCCCAAAAGGATGTATACCGGTTACAATGTAGGTGGCATGGCCATCGATGCCGGATATCAGTCGTTCGTTGACTCACGAGCAGACCTGTTTACAGAAGAAATCCTTACGGACTTTACGGTGATGAGCGGCACTCGACTCAATTCCAATGCAACAGCTATCAATGAAGTCCTTGATAAATATAATTTCGATGCAATTCTTCTGGCAAAATACGATAGGGGATTGGCAATTTCGTATTTTGATGAAAGAGAAGATTGGACGCTGTTGTATACAGACGGATATTATAGTCTGTATGTTCCAACAACCGGTGCGAATCAGTTTGCTGCCGAATACATGCGATTGAATGGGCAGACCAACCCGGAGACGGATGAAATATACACACCGGTTTACCTTGCTCCAACATGCGATATTGAATATGTTGCACCAAGTGATATTTTGGAAAAGATAGATACAAACAGCAATGGGGTGTTCTTCTTTACAGACGCGTCGAACAATAAGTGCCGAGAAACAGCTGGTAACGTCTTGGAATGGGTCGAAAGTAACGAAATCGACACACTCTATGTTTGCAACATCGAAGACTATCGGATGCGGTACAGCTTGGATGTAGGTGGAAATGTTGTTATTACACAAAACCGTGCAACATGGTACGACGAACTTGTTGCAGAGCTTAACCCAATTCTTCCCGCCTATACTATCGAAAATGGCGATGAGAATACAACACTGGACGTCAAAACTATCGAACCACCTATGTTAATCCAAATCTCCAACGACGTTGCCAAGACGGTTCCGTATGGCAACAAATAACAACAAGCTCTTGCATTCGCATGCGAGAGCTTTTTTGGCAACACGATGCGACGGCAAACGCAGGATGATATAATAAAAATATGACTTCGGAAAGGAGCGTGCCATGACAAGAACAGAATATCTGCAAAAAATCCAACCTTGCTATACAGGATACCAGGAACTCCATGTTCATACAGAAGCTTCATACCGAGATGCCGTAAATACAGTAGATGATATTGTGGCGGCGGCCAAAAGGCTGGGGCGGAATGCGTTTGCTATCACTGACCATGGCAATCAAATGCGGCTGTTTCAGGGGTTTAAAGTCCGTACAAAGGCAGAGAAAAAGGCTCTTGAGGACGCCCTGAAAGCTGCAGCAGTTCCCAAGGGTGATTGCGACAGTATTTTGAAGTCTATCGGCCCAACGGACAGCATCCGAAATCCCACCGAGAAAATGTGGCCATGGATAGAAAAGTATCCAGAACCCTTTATTGCAGCAGTCAAAAACAGTCCACAATATATTCCGGGTATCGAAATGTATTTCCAACCGGAAAAGAGTGAGGATGATAACTCGGGTTATCATATTATTCTGTACGCCAAAGACTGGCAAGGGCAAAAGGTACTTTTCTTGATAGAAAACCTCGCGCAGCTCAATAAAAACAAAAGCGGTAATCCTCGGACTACTTGGGAAGACTTAGAACGCTTCGTTGGACCGGGGGCGCTGGGACATGGCCATGTAATCGCCACCTCAGCATGCGTTGCCGGCTATATTCCGTCCATATTGTTGCGGCGTTGGCATATAGCCGACAGGCAAGCAGAGCTTCAAGCAAAACTGGGCACCGAAGACATCGCCTTTTCGGAAGATGACCTAAAGAAAGCCGAAACTGATGAGGAAACCGCAAAAGAAAAGCTAAGTACAGCAAAAAAAGAACTCGCCCAGGCAAAAAAGCTTGCTAAAACGGATTTTTCAACTAAGCTGGGAAAACTCCGCGCTAAGGTCACTTCTATTGAAGAAAAAGAGAAGGCACTTACTGGCCAGTTATCATTCGGTGATATGACTGCCCCCTCGGCAAAGCTCCAGGCGGCCAGAGATAAGCTTGCAGCAATGGAGGCAGAAGCCGAAAAGGCGAAAAAAGCGGAAACCAATTTGCCGGAATATGTAAGGCAAGTGGAACAATGTAAAGTTCTCTACGATATTACCAAGCAGCACACTGACACCATCAAAAAAGCATTGCGGCCACTGGAAAAGTATAAGGCAGCTATTGAAGAACTAGAACAAGAAAAGTCTGCCCTGGGCGATTTGAACGCCGAAGCAAAGGCAGCAGCACTCCGTTTTGATGAACTGTTCGGACATGGCAATTTCTATATAGAGCTTCAAAATCATGGAATCACAAAAGAAAATGTTGTACGGCCAATGCTTTATCAGCTGATTCGTGATACAGGCATTCCGCCGACTGTAGCTAATGATGTACATTACCCGACCAAAGAGGACAAACGGAAACGTGACATCATCTTTGCCATGAAGTTCAACCGACAGATATCTGAATTTGAAAATGAAGAGGGTATCGACCAGCTTTATTTCAAAAGCAACGAAGAAATGGCAGCCTTGGCCGATGATGAGTTCTGGAACATTGGCATGGAGAACACCTGCCGAATTGCCGAAAGTTGCAACGTATATTATGACAAGCAGATGCACTTGCCAACGTTTGATGCTCATGCTGCAGGCTTCCCGAATGCTAAGGCCTATCTCGAAGATTTTTGTCATAAGATGATACCAAAAAAGTATCCGATTTCTTCGATGGCAGATGACAAACGCAAAGAGCTGCTACAAACTATTGAAGAGCGCCTGACATACGAATTTGGAGTCATTGAAAAAATGGGGTACATGAGCTATATCGCTATTGTACAAGACTTCATCTTCTATGGCCGGAAAATTGGCGGTCAGACCGCAATTGGACCTGGACGTGGGTCTGCTGCCGGGTCTCTCGTATGTTATTTGGCTGATATTACGGACATTGACCCACTACGTTATGATTTGCTCTTTGAACGTTTTCTGAATCCCGCTCGTGTATCTATGCCTGATATCGATACAGATTTGAGCGGGGCCGTTCGAGGCAAAGTCATTGACTACGTTGCGCAAAAATACGGGTATAAAGGCGATTATCCATGTGAAGAACTGCGTAGCACAGTTTGTAACATCGCCACAGAAAGCGTCCTGGCGCCACGCGCAGCCGTGCGGGCCGTGGCACGAGTTACTGGTGTTCCATATGACGTGACTGACCAATTGGCAAAGATGATTCCCAATGTCCCTAAAATGACATTAGAAAAAGCAGAAAATGACAATCCGGAAATTGCCGGATTCTGTAACATTGACCCACGTGCTAAAAAGCTGTTTGAGGAAGCCAAATTGGTAGAGGGAATTCCTGTACAGACAGGTGTCCACGCGGCTGGTGTTATTATTGCAGACAAGCCAGTTTCTGAATATGCGCCAATGTTCTGGAACGATGAAAAGAACTGCTGGGTCATCGAGAGTGACATGGTTGAGTGTGAATCCACCTTGGGATTGCTCAAGATGGATTTCCTCGGCCTCACCACGTTGGATATTCTTGGTACGACGCTTTTCTATATCCGTAAAACGCGGGGCATGAACATCAAACTGGCCAAGCTAAAAGAAGCAAATGACCAGAATGTAATACAGCATATCTATGCAGAAGGAAACACTGATGGTGTATTCCAATTTGAAAGTGACGGTATCAAAAAAGCCCTCGTCAACTTTAAGCCACACAGCATAGATGATATAATCCTCATGAACGCAGCCTACCGTCCGGGTCCGATGGATTCAATTCCTGAATTTACAGCCGTCAAATTAGGCGAGAAAGACCCGGCATACCTGGTGCCGGATATGGAGAAAATACTCGGCAACACCTACGGCAGTGCTATTTACCAGGAACAAATCATGCAGCTATTCCAGATGGTAGGATTCTCGCTGGGTGAGGCAGATATCATCCGGCGGGCCATGTCAAAGAAACACCTCGACGAAATCGAAGCTGCCAAAGAAAAATTTGTGGCCGGCATGAAAGCCAAAGGTGCATCCGATGAAGCCGTTGAAGCATATTGGACACGCTTGCTGGCCTTTGCCTCTTATGCGTTCAACAAATCACACGCAGCGGCCTACAGCATCCTGTCTTACTATACGGCATGGCTCAAATTCTATTCCCCGTGCGAATTCATGGCTGCGCAAATGAGTTATACGCCACATGATAAGGTTCCCCTATACGCTCGTGAATGTAAGCGGTTGGGTATTGCCTTACAAAAGCCGGACATCAATAAAGGTGTACCGTTCTTTGCGCCAAATAAGGGCGAGAAAACGATGCGCTATGGTATTGCATCTATTAAAGGCGTGGCCAACTCTGCACAAACCATCTATGACCTGCGAACAAAATATGGTCCATGCGTAGATATCCGTGATTTCACGCTTCGTTGCCTCTGCTTTGGAATTTCCGCTGACACAATGCAGGCATTGTGTAATAGTGGTGCTTTGGATGATGTCATCGGAGGCAACGAGAACCGCCGGATGATTGCAAAAGCATTCGGATACAAAGAGGACAAGACTGAAAAAGATAATCCACAACTGATTGATTCCGCGAAGATGGCCATTCGAGCCGTTAAAAAAGAACAGCCGGACATTTCTGATGAAGCCCTATACAAGCTACTGATGACCGGCAATAAAGTGTGGGTGTTGCCGGACTTGATTCAGTATGAGCCCTATAGTCCAGAAAAACGGTTGGAGAAGGAATATGAGCTTCTCAACCTCTATGTGACAGGCAACCCGATTGACCCGTATCTTGAAGTGATTCAGAAAAATAGGGAAGATGGACGAACGATTGCTGGACTTGAAAACGGTGATACGGACGTTTCCGTTGTAGGCCTTATCCATTCTCTTCAAATTTCTCACCGAAAAAAAGATGGCGCCGCTTTTGCTAAGTTCGTATTAGAGGATGAAACCGGTCTGATTCATTGTGTGGTGTTCACTTCAGCGTATGAACGCTTGCGCAGCAACATCCAGGATAAAACAGTGACTCGTGTAAGCGGTAAAGTAGCCGTAGAGGAAAATCGGAATGGCAATGATAGTGCAAATGAGACCGAACAGCAAAAACTTCAGTTGCGAGTCTCGTCCGCAACGCGAATCTGAAGGGTGGTGATATTATGTATTTGATTATTGCTGAAAAAAGCTCGGCGGGCAAGAAAATCGCCTCTTGTATACGAGGTGAGCATTTCAAAGCCGAACAAGGATACCTGAAAAGTGAAAACTACTACGTATCCTGGTGTGCAGGTCATCTCTACGAACTTTTTAATCTGGAAGAGTATCGGGAAGATTATGACCCGGAGCAGAAATATCGTTGGACTATGGATGGCCTTCCGTTTATCCCGGCGGGTCGAAAGTTCCGCTATAAGAAAAAGAATTCGCCTAAAACGCCCAGTATGAATAAGACCGTCAATATGCAGGTCAAGGTCCTGAAGGCACTGCTCAATGATAAGTCTGTGACGGCTATCTATCATGCAGGTGACGCGGACAGGGAAGGGGAAGTTATTGTCCGAAATGTGCTGCAGGCCCTTCTTAAATCACAAAAACCGGTATACCGTATCTGGCTCAATGCATATACACCCGAAGCGATGCAAAAGGCGCTGAATGACAAAGAACCTGACGCTCACTATGATGGATGGTTTCGTTCGGGCCGTGCCCGTGCTTATGAGGATTGGCTGCTCGGAATCAATGGAACCAGATATCTGTCTCTGAAAGCCGGCACACTTCTGCCTTGGGGCCGCTGCAAGTACATTATTGTCAAAGCAATCGTTGACCGGGAACGCGAAATCCGTAACTTTGTTCCGACAGAGTATTACGGTGTGGTGTCCGAAGAAGAGACAAAAGGCTATCCGATTCAGCTGACAAGTAAACGTACTTTCCAGAAGGACGATAAGAGCGGCGCACAAGCACTAGCAAATAAATTTAACCAAGCCGGTGCTAAAGTAACGAGTATCACCAAGAAGGCTACGACAGTTTCTGCAGGCAAGTTGTTTAGCACTACGGCCCTTCAGGCATTCGTATCCAAGCATTTTAAGGATGTAGACCCAAAGGATACAGAAAATGCATTGGAAGAATTGTACCAAGCTGGCTATACAACCTATCCCCGCACGAATTCTCAGTTCTTGACAAAGAATGATATCCCGGACGTGGAACGCACAATAGCGGCTCTTAAAAAGGCTGGCTTTGTGAACATCGAAAATAAAACCAAACTCAAATCAATATATGATGACAGCAAGGTCGATGGACACTCGGCTTTGACTCCCACCTCTCATCTGCCGGATATCAATAAGCTGACACCTGTACAAAAAATCGTCTATGAAAGCATCCGCAACCGTTTCTTGGCCGTATTTTGTTCCGAAAAATGCATTGCAGATGAGACAACTATTAAAATTCAATGTGCCGATGAAGAATTCTCTTTGTCGGGCAGCATTGTACGTGAAAAAGGCTGGATGCAGTACGAACCATACGGGAAGAAAGATAAAATGCTGCCCCCGCTCAATGAGGGCGATGCCGTAAATATCGATTTTGGACCCGTCCTGAAGAAGACCACGCCTCCACAGCGTTTTACAGTCGAGTCGTTTGGCGCCTGGTGCCAGGCCCCTTGGCGCAAGGAAGAGGATGCTCAAGGCGAGTATTCTGACGAGGAATGGGAACGTATCCTTCACGAAGCTACCATTTGTACCGATGCGACCCGTACTCCGACTATTACAGAATGCCGCAATAACGGATATATCAAGTTGGTCAAAAATGTATACCACGCGGAAGAAAAGGGCGAACAGTTTGTAGATGCTTGCGAGGCACTTGGGCTCAAGTTCTCTGTCAAACAAGTCATGGATATGTCCTCCCAGCTTTTCGATATCCGCAAAGGGTCAGCAACTATTGACGAGTGTCTGGATGGATGTGAAGCCAGGCTCCAGGAAATGTTCTCTCACAAAGACGCTCATGTCCAAAATATGCGGACCGACAACTCAGTCGGCAAATGCCCTAAATGTGGCAATCCGGTCAGAGAGTGGAAAGAGAACTTTTCGTGCGGAACAAAAGGTTGTCTCTATATCAAGAAGGATAATGCCTTGCTAAAGGCCCTTGGCTGCAAGAAAAAGACCATTACGACAAAGGATATGGAGAAGCTGTGCCAAGGCAAACCAATTCTCGTTAAGGGGTGCGTTAGCAAAAGAACCGGCAAAGAGTACGACGCCAATCTCATTTTGGATGTTTCCGGTGACCGGCCAGAGTTCAAACTTGAGTTTGCTAATACGAAACCCGCCACACAGAGCAAGACCAAGCGCAGCAAAAAGGCTTAATGTTCATTTTATCCCCGCCAGCCCGGCGGGGATTTCTTGTGCGCATTTTCGAAAATTGAAAAAGATGTGTTACACCCAAAAAACGGGATAAAGTGGGTAGAATTATAATATTCGAAGCAAAGCTAACAGGATTGATATCCTTACATAATATTAAAATCCACCATCAGGCGGCTGTCTACTACATGGGACAGCCGCCTTTTGCTTTGTGTACAGAACGCCGTGCGACTCGGCGATTACATTAATTCCGGTCACTGACCGGCAACGAGAAGGCGACTTCTCGATTTGAATATATTTACTCACCTCAACGGGTGAAATTCATTAAGCATTGCCGCAAATTTCGGCGGAGAGGAGTCATTCCATGTTCACACCTGAATATCTTACCGGCCTTTCCATTGAGCTAATGCTCATTGCATTGTTCGGCGTTATCGCCGTTATTCTCGCCTGTGCTGCTTTCGTGAGCATCACTACTGCGGGCAAAGGGTGCAAAAACTCGGCCATTGCTAAGTGGTTTATCATTGGTATCTTTGCATTTGTCATTTTTACGATGATTTCGAACGCGTTTTAATCAGTCTAAAAAGATGCGCTGTGAAACCCGGCGTTGACATAAATTCCGGTCATTGACTGGCACCAGGAAGGCGACTTCCTGATTTCTATATACCAAACCCTGACAACTGTTTTTATACCAGAAAGGATTTTGAGCTATGGCAAGCTACGCTTATGTCGAATGCCTCATCAATGTTTGGGGCGCAAACCGAAACATGTCTCACGAAAGCCTGGAAAAATATTTGGACATCCGTGTCCGGGAAAACTTTGGAGACTTCACGGTGGACGGACTCAAACCGAAGCATGTTGTTGAGAGCGACACTGACCCGGTCGAGTTTGGAATCGAATCTGGAGTCGTCGGAACGCTGGCGAAAGTTGCCCGACGAATGAAAGACGAAACCCAGCGAGAGGCAAAGAACGTCATCAACACGACCGATGCAGAACATGAGCGAGCCAAGGCTCAGGAACTGCTCGCTGGCAAACCTGTTATTATGGGCGATTTCCCTGAATACATGCTCATTCTGGATACAAGAGGAATCTCTCTGTGGCCGGATGAACATCAGATGGAAAGTATCCAGGAAAGCCCTGAAAACTGGGCGCGTGCCTGGGTCTATTTCGAGTGATGCGTTTACCCAATTCCGGTCACTGACCAGCAACAGTAAGGCGACTTGCTGATTTCATATAGTCCGAATCACCTCAACGGGTGATATTCTCAAAATGCTGCAAATCGCAGTACGACCTGCGCAACTACCTTGTGGTGGTTGCGCAGTTTTCTTTGGAGGAATTTTTATGGAAACCAATGTGACCATCGCAACTATCGCTAAAAAAGTCAGCGAGAAGAACAAGCCGTCGGCAAAGCGCTTCATTATCACCTGTGCGGTGCTCATTCTGAGCGTCATTCTCCTGGCGGTCTCTGTCAGCATGATGCTGGATACAGCATGGGCCAATGATGGAGAAATCCTGACCGAAAACGTTGCTACGACCGAAACAATGGCGGAACCTGCCCCCGCATTTGACGATGAGCCAATCGAAAGTGTCGAGGAATCTGAACCTGAAGCGCCGGTTCAGGCCATAGAACCAGTTGAAGAAGCGGCCAATTATATCGGTACCGATGAAATTCGCTGCTACATGAGTGAGTTCCAGTATCCAGAGCAGCGCGAACTGGTTCATCGCATTTGCAAAGAGTTCGATGTGGATGAGGCGATTGTGCTCGGTATCTGCTATCACGAATCCCGTTTCCAGCCTCATGCCAAGAACGTTAACGCCAATGGCACGACGGATTGGGGTATGGCGCAGTGCAACGATACGACCTTTGCGGAACTCAATGGACGAATCGGCATCAACAGCATGGAAGAGTTGCTGGATGCCGAAACCAGCATCCGGGCCTGTTGTGCGTTGCTCCAATACTATCAGGAATTGGGGCTTGACGGGGAAGACCTGTTGCTTGCCTACCAACAAGGCTATGGTGGGTACAAGGACGTAATGGCCGGTGAAGCGGAACCTTGGGCCGCATACGAGGAAACTAAGACCAGCATTGATATTTTCGATGCCTATCTTGCCGCAAACCCCTGATACGTTTTGCCTTCCCCTTGTGGGAAGGCATTTTTTATTGCATTCTTGGACGAAGAAGAGTACAATTGCTGTACAACATGCACATTGCGAAATAAAGTGTAATGTGGTATAATAAATATACATTGGAGGAGGAGCAATACGGTGAAAATTTCCAGAACAGATTTGCCTGACGAGCATTCTGAAGCAAAAAAAGATGCGGAAGTCCCAAAAGAAGAGGCAACGCGTACAAAGAAACATTTCGGTTTCCGTTCCTTTGTTAATGCATTCTTGATTACGCTAATTATCGTTCTGACAGCCTATCTGATTTGGAGTCTCTACGACTTTTATCACGAACCCGAATTTACCTCTAATGAGGTCATTGCCGAGCTTCCAGAACCAACACCATCTCCAATTCCAAGCAATGCCACTGATGTAGAACCCGAGGAAGAAAAGCTGCCAGATTACGAAAATCAGGTGGCCATCCTGACAGTTGATGGTGTTGACATCACAAACGAAGCAGTGATGCAGCATCCGACCGAAGATGAATATTACCTATATAAGGATGAAAACGGAAACTATTCAATCTGGGGCAGCTACTATGTCTACCATGACTGGAACATGCAAAGCCTCGACACCCTTGATAAGGTAACAGTTATCTTTGGACATTCCAACGGTAATAGCTTGTACCGAAAGTTCTCTGTTCTCAAACATCTTAAAGATGCCGACTTCGCTCGACAACATCAATATATCTATTTGACCATCGACGGAGTCAAATCAAGATGGAAAATTTGGGCTGCAGCGGATTACCCGGTTGCTAATAACTATGTACAGGCGAATCCATCTGACGAATTCCTTCAGTGGGAAATCGACCAGATGAAAGCCTATTCCTATAACAAGTATGAAGTCGAAGTTACGCCGCAAGATAAGATTCTGATTTTGTCCACATGTACAGGGAGTGACCAATATGAGACACGGTTTATTGTTTGCGCCGTTTACGACGGTATTTGCTGATTTGGCCGAGGCATATTTTGATGTACAACGCTAAGTACAGCGAATACGACACCTACGATAATTCCGGTGACACCGTAGATTACGAGAACTTCGATTATGGTGAATCCGATACCCAAGACACCGATACGAATGACACGCCAGAATACGAATACATTGACGATGCGAAACAAATGCTGGAAACCTGCGATGACGTTGAAATTGACGGATATGTACAGTTCCTTCGTGATATGCAGCAGTATCCGCTCTTATCAAGCAATGAAGAAGCGGCGCTATTCAAACAGTTGAAAGAGACGGAACCTGGTTCCAAACAGTACAAAATCATTAAGGACAAACTGATAGGGTCTAATCTGCGCCTTGTCATGAAAATTGTAAACGATGAGTTCCGCTACTCGACAAGCGTTGCAATGGGAACTCTCGACATGATTCAAGAAGGTATTTTTGGCCTTAATATTGCGATTGACCGCTTTGATATTTCTCGCGGCTTTAAATTCTCCACACTCGCTACATATTGGATTCGTCAGAAAATCCAGCGTGCGATTGCGGACCATGGCCTGAACTACCATGTGTCTCCTTCAAAGCACCTAAAAATGAAGCGGGTTATGGCGATTCGCAACAGACTTGAAAATGAACTTGGTAGGCTGCCTACCATTCAAGAATTGGCAACTGAAAGCGGCGTACGTGCCACAGAAGTTGAAGAACTCGTCCATATCGCCACACCTTTGTTTTCCACGGACATGGCATACACCAAAGATGGTGAGCCCGCCACAGCAGGAGAACAGGTCGTTACGATTGGTACCCGTGTGGCAGACGAATCGACCAGCCACATTGAGGATGATTTTGTCTATGAGGATGACAAAAAGCGTATTCTGGATATTGCCAATAAATGTTTGAGCGGGATTACATACGAAATCTTTAGCAAACGACATTTGCAGGAAATTCCGGAAACGTTCGAGAGTCTTGGTAAAAGACTTGGCTATTCACGCGAATATGTCAGGCGGTTAGACAATAAGGCAATGCTGGCTATTCGCTATATTTATAAATACGGCCATACGCCACCAAGCCGGAAACGGCGAACAAGCAAAGAAAGCGATATAAAGGAGTGACGAAAAAACTGGGTCAACATATTGGTGCAAAAGACCGTCTGAAATGGGGAATTTAATATGAAACGACAGAACAAAGTGTTGTTGACAATGATGTTGTATTCCTTGAGCAACATCATTCTCAGCGTGATAGGAGGAATTTATGGCCTTGGCGCAATAGCCAGCGGGACAGCGGAACTCAACAGCGGACTTTTCGGAACAGCAAATGAAATCAGCAGCGCCATGAACGCAAGTTTTATCCCGATGATGATGCTGGCCTTGCCAATCGCTATCCTTCCGGCCAATTTTCTGATTCTGATTCTCTCCTGCATCAACCATGTCATCTATCAGCCGAAAGGGGGAAGACTAACCGCTTTCCAGATAATCACAATTTTGACAGATGTGGTTACTCTCTGGCCATTGGTTCAGGTTATTTCCCTTCTGTTTGCCTGCTTTGTTGTCGGCGCCACAGACCCCTTCTTTTATGTGGTGAGCGGATATAATATCCTGTCCACAGCCGTTACCGTTATTGCCTCCTGCATTTTTGCGTTCAGCCATGAATCACAAGATTCGAATGGATATGATTTTGATGAGCAAGCGTAACAAGGCATTTAGCATCTTCATGGCATTTGCGTTCAGTAGCATCATTCTTGGTGCCGCCGCTGCAAGCAGCAGCGTCTGCTGGCTAAAAAAGAGAAAAGAGGCATCAGGTGATTTTATTACTCTCAGCAGCCATAACGATTTTTTGACCAGCCGGATTGTTTTCATTCCGGCCCGTGTCGCCCGCAAAATGGAGGGATAACAATGCGTGCAAAACAGATTATAGACCGCAATTTCCTGTGGTTTGTCGTTCCATCCTGCATCATGCTGGTGGTTTCGTTCTTTATGGGGACTCTGGGCGTAAATCTTCTTCTCACCCCCATTACTGATTCGCCAAGTGCGAATGCAGTGTCTCTATTTGCGAAACTGGGCGGAGCCGCTTTTTTGCTGGGAGGTATGGGAATCGGGTTTTATTCCTTCCTGATATTCCTGATGAGTTTCATCACCAAACTGGCATACAAGAATACGAAAGGGCGCGTAACCGCCTATCGTGTTCTTACGTGCATCACCTGCGCCATTGCAATATTTCCGTTCTGCAGTCTCTTTGAGTTTCTGTTAGAAATCGCCGCCGTTGGAATCCCTTATCTGGTAGTTACCGTAGTGGCGTGCATCGTCAACCTGAAAGGGGCATTCTCCAAAGAACTGGAATACGAGGAAAGACTGCCGGCGCTGCCACCAGAAGATAGCGAAGGACACTGATGGGAAATGCATTCATTGTAGGCGATGTTCACGGAAACTATCCCAAGCTGAAAGCGGCACTACAGACGTACGGATACCGGGAAAGTGACGACGTTATCTTCGTCGGTGACCTGATGGACCGGGGGTATTACAATGCCAAAAAGGACACATCATTCAGGGTAACCATGAACTCCAGCACCGGAATCTGATGCTCTATTACCAGACCATCATCAATTTCGGCCCGGAGCTCTGCGCACTGGTTGCAGACATTTTCAAATTCTATAAAGTGGGCGTAATCTGGCCGAAAACCAAAGAAGTAAGACATTGGACCTGACCTGTGTGCGGATGCACTCACGACAGGGATATCAATGCAGCTAACAATATTCTGAAGAAAGGGTTGGGTCTGCTGGCGATGCCAGCTGCTTCATAATCACAGGACTATTGGTACGGCCAGGGTGGCCGGAACCTAACGTCTGTGGAGAGTGTGACCTCTGTTGACGCTGCGGCGCCAACAAGCCAGCTCGACGAAGCAGAAAGCGATATTGTGTAAAACCACACGATATGTCGCAGACCCGAAATATCCAAGAAGGAACTTGAGCAAGGATTCCTTATCAATGCGCAAGGCGCAAAAGTCTATCTTGATGCTGCAAAACAGCCTGTGCTGCCGTTCCATGAAGGGGCAAACAAATATCATGTGCTATCAGTTGGACTTATTAAAAAACAAACTCCAGTCGTCACCATTATGATAGATGGAAAAGCATCTTGTTATCGAATTCCTGATGAATACAGAAATTGGGCATTTGATTGTATGAAACTTTCGCGGCTTGGCCCCGGCCTTTTCCCAAGTGATATTATATTCACATTGAAAAACAAAAAATATTTTGTCGATATCCTGTAAATAAAGCCATAAAGTACAAATAACAAAGGAGATATACTCATGTTAGAAAGATTCAAAAAGGAGTTTCTATATACCAATGCTCCTCAGTTTTATGGGAAAACATCCGCAAGAACCTTCCAGCACGCCGTCAAAAAGGATATTACGGATAATACGTATAGTATCTACGCATACGCCGGCACGCCTCATCCGTCGAACGGAATCCTCAAGTACCACCTTATCGCTGTTGCGGAGAACGAGGATAAGGTCATTCGCTTTTTCGACGGCCCCACATTGCGGAAATTGTTCACGACAGAGGAACGTGAAGAGCTGCAGCAAATTTCGGGCGGCAAGCTCTTTACATACAAACAGGTGAAGGCAGATTTCCTTTTGGCATTGAAGGGAGAATGGCCCCAGGAATCGTTGCATCCATTGCCCGGTATCGTATCTCAGAAGGAAGAGGAGTGCTACAAAAGAGATATCATTGCGCATATGTTCGACTCAGAAAGCATCCCCATCGACGAGCAGCTGTGCGATGGACTTTCCGGACTCGAAAAAATCGATTGTTTTGAAAGCGATTTATGGATTTTCGATGAAAGCGACGGCTGGTACCGCGAAATCTCTTTGCGCTGGCTTGCTTCCGTGCTTGACGCTCAATACCCCTATTTCGACATCCAGCACGAGAAAAAGATGTATATGGAGACCCTTGACCGTGAGGGAAAGAAAATGCTGGCGGACCCGAACGGTTTGCTGGCTCGGTATTTGGATATGCGAGCAGCTGTTCAAGGCCATGAGGTAGTAAACGTCGAATTCCGCAGCAACGACAATACCACAGAGCATATCGATGTTTACGCTAAAGCATTTGAAGACGGCCAATGCAGTCTTTGTACTGATTCCCCCTGCGTAGATGTAGAAGAATATTATGCTGGGGAAGACTCTGCACTCGACACCCTAGCTGATAAGCTGACCAGTGCTTCCTTTGAGGATGAAGGAGATGTCGGTCTTTGGATTGACCGGGCTGACGTCTTGTCTATTCGAGACCAAAATACAGGTGAGCTTCTTTGGACTCTGCAGGAAACCTGAACAACAGACAACGTGCTTTTTCAAATTGAAAAAATATGAGCATGATATATCGTACCAAATACATCAAAAAGCAATACGGAACAAAGCGAGACCTTCTCTCGGCCTTCTATCAGCTCTGGATGATGCCGGGAATCAGCAACGCCTGTGTAGAAGGCGCCCCTCTGAGCTATACCCAGGGCACAGACATCCGTATTCTGAAGGGAATGGAAGAAATACCGTTTTGTATGTTCCTCGAAAGGCTTCCTCTATCGGAAGTCTTTTTTCTTTGGGGAACAGACAGCGATTCCCGTGTCAGCGCCAGGGCAGACCTGAAGGATAACGCGCTGGAAATCACCTTCCACAACGACGCCGGATTCCTGTACCAGAAAGTACGAACGGAAATCAAGCGATTCCATTCCACCAGAATCTTTCCGGCGCCAGATACCGTTATTCCACATTTCAGCCTGCAGCATCACGAAGACCCAAACCTGGCCATGGATAGCCTGATTCGCTGGCTCCACGCGTCTCCTGTATTGGAAGGAAAAATCATGACGGCCAAGGATACACTCAAGGTCTATAAACCCTACGCCAAAGACAAGAAAAAGATTATCGCCATCTACGCCTACAGCAAAATGCAGCAGGCATTCGTGGCCTACGATACCTTCAACGATATTCTTGTAAAAAACAACTTCACACCATGACCCAACACTTATAACCTATACTTGCAATTTCTGCAAGCAAAAATGCAAAGTACAGTTGCAATTTTCACTGCAAAAATTGGAAGTACACAGAAAAGGAGTGAAAACCATGTACGAACAGATGGCCAGAAAAGGTGGATTTGAGTTCATCGACAGAATGGACCTGGAGCCGCTGTCGGACGACGCCATGCCCATTCGGATTTTTGCACCAGATATCAGCGTGGCAATCATCTGCGTGGATAACTCGATGGAAGCCTCGGAGGAAGAAAAAGGAGCACTCTTCTCCCTGTACAAGGAATGCCTGCAGCAGACGCACGCCAATGAATATACGTTTCCCTTCTGCGACACCCATGTGGGAAATGTGCGGCCGCTCTTCTCTTTCTTCCGGCGCCTTCCCTTTGACATCACGATGCTGGTGCGCACTGAAAAGAAAGGAAACCTGGCATGACCGATATGCAAGGATTCATCCAGGAATATGGAAGCAGGGAAGAGCTGCTCAGTACCCTGTATGATTTCTGGGCAATGACCGACAAGACAGGCGAATGCTTACCGGTAGGCAGCGCCACGTTTGATGTCAACTCCAACGCGGTCATCAGCCTCTTCGTCTGCGATGGCATCACAAAAGAAGATTTCTGCTCGGTTTTCTTCAACGCCTCTATCCGGACGATTGAATTCGCACAGCGATACAAAAACAGCCATGACCCTTTTTACTGTATTGCCATGCCGCGCCATGCCAATCTCTGCATTTCCAATTTTGCTGAAGAAGATTATCCGATTCTCAAGGAATTGCAGGAGAGAATGCACACGCCGACTCCAGTCCCGGATTTCCCGACCAACTGCTATGACATCCAGCAGTACCGGCAGCGCCATGCTCCGGAAATGTCCAAAGAAAAAATGCTGTATGTGCTGCTTCAAGCACTGAAGAATACACCGTCGCTGCGCCACACCATTATGGTGTCCGGGAAAGAAGCCAAATACAAATCCTATACGGGAAATGAAAAAGAAATACACTGGGTATATGCCCACAACAAAGATACCAGGCAGCTGGTCGTCTATGATGCAAACGACGACACGTTCGTATCTGCCAATTTTGATTTTCGGCCGAAAGGGTGAAATCCATGAGTCAAGCGTTCGCTCAGAAAGTATTGGAGTTGAACTGTCATCTGGCAGCCATGCCAAAGAGAACGACAGACCCTGAAACGCTTGCAGCCTTTCAGAAAGAGCAGCTGGCCATCAGGAACTTGGAGCACAAGCGCCAGGTACAGTCACTCCGCCGGATGGCACAAAAGGGGAGGTGGACTCTTTGAGTTCCAAGTCGAGAAGTAGACGGGAAGCAAAGCAAAAAATGCAGTATCCCGCTGCGCGGGGAAGCAACGAGAAAATGGAGACGGCCCCTGCAGTTCAAACAGCAGAACTGCCTGCCGAACCGGTGAAAACAAAAAAGAATCCCGGCATCACCATGCTCAAGCATGCGTGCCGGGGTATTATCCTGCTGGGTATTTCCTATATACTGGTATTCCTTCTGTGGTTTTTCGCCTTCATGGCTTTCTTCATGATTGCCTTTGCCTTCCTGGATATTCCCATTACATCCTATTTTGCGGATATTCTCGCTTTCTTCGTAAATATCTCACCGGCGTTCTTCGTACTTTCTGTGCCGACTGCCGTCATCTGGATGGTGTATATCCATCCCGTGGCAGAAAGTTTCCGACCTCGCTTTCGCAGAGTTCGTGTCCATCTTGGAATGGGTGGCCAGCAACGCCGGCTCCACCGTCGTGAAAATTGACAGGTGGGTGCCTTCCGGTAAGGCTTGCCATGTGTGCGGGACTGTTAATACAGCCCTTGCACTCAAGCAGCGCAGCTGGACTTGCGATTGCTGTCACGCCATTCTGGACAGGGATACTAAAGAAGAAGATGAATATCTTATCACGCACTATCATACCGATGGCGCAAAAAAGTGTACAAATATGTTGGGCAAAACAGAGGCTGCAGTGTTTGCAAGAGCAGTAATATTGGGCCTAACGAAACCAATGGTTAGATGGACCCACGAACAGGAAGAGTATCTTATCGAACACTATCAAACCAATGCGGTGCAAAAATGTGCAGATATATTGGGAAAAACCAAGAATGCTGTTCAAGGAAAAGCTGGGACTCTGGGGCTAACAAGAATAAAAGTTGACTGGACCCGCGAGCAAGATGAATACCTTACCGAACATTATCTTACCGATGGGGTAAAAAAGTGTGCTGAGGCTTTGGGACGAACGTATAACTCCATACAGAATAGAGTTAGAAAATTAGGTTTAACAAAGCAAAGAAGAAGAATAATAATTGACTGGCTCCCCGAACATGAAGAATATATTGTTGAACACTTTCAAACTGATGGAGCTCAAAAGTGCGCAGATGCTTTGGGGCGAACGATAGGCTCGGTACAGCGAAGAGCAAGCTTGCTTGGCTTAACGAAATCACGAAAAAAAGGGGACAGTTGGCTCCCCGAACATGACGAATACCTTGCCGAACATTATCTTACCGACGGTGCCCAAAAGTGCGCTGAGGCTTTGGGGCGAACTAGTACCGCTGTATCAACAAGAGCCCGCATATTGGGATTATCGAAACATATAGAGAAGAAAACCAGCTGGACTCCTAAACAAAAAGAATATCTTGTCGAACATTATCAAACTGATGGCGTCAAAAAGTGTGCAAACGCTTTGAAAAAAACGGAAAATGCAGTGAGGTATATGACGCAAAAGCTAGGCTTAACAAAAAAACAAGCACGTAGCAATGTCTGGACGCTCAATGAAAAAGAATACCTTACCCAGCATTATCAATTCGACGGTATCTCGGAATGTGCCAATATTCTTGGACGGAGCACAAATGCTGTGAAAACCATGGCTAGTAAACTCGGATTGACCAGCACACCAAAATGAAAATAGTCGTTCTGCATTTTTAAAATGTAGAACGGCTATTTTCATTTTTTGTTCAAAGACAAAGTGATGCGAGCAACACTTTAGAATGGTATAATATAAGCATGGCAATTGTTTCAAGAAAAGCGATTTTCGCAAAAAAGAAAATGCGTCTTCCAATTTGCCAAAATCACAGTGCGTAGGATAAAGTAATGGCAAACAGCAAGAGTACAGCAAAAAATAGTTTCGGCTTGGGAATGTCTGTAACGGAAGCCGTGTTGAAAGCCTATGACAATGGCACAACAACACCTCCGGCAATTTTGGCTACTCTGATGTTTAGCTTTCCTACTTTGACCCTCGCTACAGTAAAAAGCATTCTTCAAACTCACAGAAAATCCAAGAGCAAACAAGAGAAAAAGGAAAAACCGCAACGTCCAAAAACTCCAGCAGAACAACTTGAGGATTCAATCAAAACAAAGTGCTATTCCTGTGGATACCACCAAGCCAGTCGGCCATGCGTAATGCCGATGGATTTATGTCCTTATCCGGAAATGGATAGTGATATGAAACGGCTCGAACAAATGAGGGTAGAGGAAAGGAGCCGGCGCGGAGTTATCAAGGTTAAGGGTGGACATATCACTTATACTAAAAGACCAAGATTTGGTAATGCTTTTGAAGAAGTCGAGCAGGAGTTGGATGAAATAAGTGGTGAAAACGCTGCAAGAGAATGGGTCCATGAGAATCCATTTGTAGGCAGTGGGCCTATAGAATCTACGTTGGATGATGCGATGTTTTTCCCAGAAGGGGACGAAGAAATTGAAAGCGTTCCGAGTCCAGTCTATACCCCGGATTTGCCAGAAGAGCTGCAAAAACCAGAGGATGAATGGACGATGGAAGATTTTAGTGATGTTTTATCTCCAACGCTCTTGGATACTGACAAAATTATTGACGACTAATTTCACATAAAGGGGGACGGGCAGCAAAGCTGCAATTATATGAAGGCAAAGTTTAGATATGTAGATTTACTGGTTGCAGGTGCAGTAGGTAGCCTCATTGCGCTTGTCGTGCATCACCAGCTGCGTAAAGCAAAAGCACAGAAGTATATTGACCAAATGGGAGTCAACAAACCGCCGGTACCGGATTCTGACATAGATGAGGATGATTTCGGTGATGCAGAAGCCTACGACTATGAGCATTTTGCGGATGTACTGAAACACATGGAGCCGCAAAAGCAGGATAACGATATGCCTGCGACTACAAAGGTCGATGTGCCTTCTGGTACGGGTACTGTAGATGAGCCGGCAAAGGATGTTAAATTGGATTCAGGCTCTACAGTGCATGACCTCCCATCGTCCGCAGCAGTTGAAAAGGGGCCATCTAAAGCCGAAGAAAAGGAACAGGCATCAGCTACAGTCGCAAATGAACCACTAAACACGGAAAGTGAGGGTAAGGGCGCATGACACAGAAAGAGCTGATTTTGTCCTGGGGTAAAGGTGCCGTTGGGACTATTGAGCAGACCCACGACTTGACCATTGGAGAAATAATCCTTACGTATCGCCAGCTTAAAGCTCTGAGCATCACAAATCCCGGAACTCCGAATCTCAAGCCCAATATGGCAACGCTGCTCCGGGTCATCCGTCAGCGGGTCCAGAATAATATGGGGACTCTGTATTATCTGGCGACCGAATCCGGGTATCCGTATCAGGAAAGCAGCAACTACGGTATGAACGCCATCGACACCACGATGCTTACTATCCGGCTGTTTACTGATGAGGAGGACGCTCAAAAGGCTGCGGATGTCATTAACCGCCGTACCAATACCATCGGTGGACAGCGTGGTCGTGAGGAACATGATATTGTCGAAACAGCCCTTCTTGGCTTTGAACACGGTATGGATGCAGCAACTATTCTTGAACGGATGGGCGTAGACGCTATCTCGTTCGGAGAACATACAGATGACCGCACTGACCTGAATCTGCGTGCCAGTACCTTGATTCGTCATCGGGAAGACGGTGAAATCAACTTCTATACTGTTGCGCCGAAAGTCTATGCAATGCTCGGGATTATCGCACAGGCTACAGACGAAAAACGACCGGAAGAAGAAATCCAGCAATATCGGATTCTTGCCTGTCAATATGCCGCTACCGGGAAAATTGGCGTTGCTATTACAGAAGCCGACTACAATAGCGGCGAATGTCATCCACTGACCTACACGTTTGATGGTCAGGAATACGTTGAAGCCTTCACGGACTGGGCAGCAATGGTCGACTGCCTTGGCGAAAAAGAAAACCTGTACATGGCAATTGGCGATTGGGACCATATCATGAACTTCGGCAAACCGGTGCTTTTGAACCGAGAAGTGGTTGTTGACGGCGAAACCGTTCATCGCCTCGGAATCTTCACAGAAAAAGGCCGCATGGCGTTGTCCTACATCGCGTTCTGTTATCAGCTTGACTTGGAAACGCGCGATGGCGCCGAACGCTGCGAACGAATCCTCAATGATATCCGGGCAGCCAAACCGATTTGCCAGGAGTTCTATTCGACTCTCAAATTGGTGGACAAGAAAAACGAAGAAGGGGAGACCGTGTCTGTTATTGATGCGAACTTCCCAGACAGGGGACTCGTTACGGTCCATAACCACACTGCCAAACAGTTTGTCGACACCGGTCTTTGCGCCAACACTGCTGCAGCCTACCATGTTCTGGCTCTGTTGTATAACGACAAAGACGGCTCGGCATTGAAGCAGTTCGAGAACGCCGAGTTGTACGAATAATTCGTATGACTGGCGCGTCATAATACACGAAAAACGCACGCGTGCGATTGAGATTGCACGGCGTGCGTTTTTACGTCCCATTATGCGGCCTGCATGACACTGGTACCTTTCCCGCATGTGCGAAACATGGTATAATATGGCGTATACAAGAAAGGGGCATTGTATGGCTACAGATATTGTCAAATTTGGCCGAGAGCTAAATCGGTATGTAGACAAAAAATACTTTTCAAAGGGCACCAGCATTTGGGTATTGCAACGCAGGGTCATGAGTACAGCCATACAATGTTTGACTGAGGCAGAAGATTCAAAGCTGGATGCCAGCGAGGTATTTGTCTACATGTTTCACTTTGCTGAAGAGGCCAGCAAAGACGTCGAGTACATCATTAAGCTGATGGCCTCCCAAATTGAGCTACTGTTTTCTAATGAGGAAAAGTTTGCGAAGACACTGTACCGGTTCTTTTCTGATTTTGCCGATGAGATAAAGCAGAATAATCAGTACGAAACTTTTTTCATGGCTTTTACCTATGCTCAGGAACACGCTAAGAATGGCATTTTGGTGGATGAAGTTCCAACCATTATGGCACCGGTCACAAATATTCTACTTGACCTTTTCTTTGAATTACTCTAATTCTTGCGGCCCAATAAATATAACATAAATGAGATGGTTGTCGGCCTTTCCACAGAAGGAAAAATTCTGACCATTCGTGACCCATATCCAATGACGGATGTTCCGCTATACCATATTGAGAAATTAGCGGAGACAAAAAAGTTCAGTTCTCCAGAAGAGTTTCAGACGTGCGTTCGCCAAGAATACGAGAAATACGGCTTTGCGGGGATTGACTCAGAATATGCCATCAATTCCTTGCAAGGGGAAAACAATTTTCTCAATAATATGATGTACTCGCTTATCCAGTATATAAATGAGTACACAATTGACATGCTGCCACAGAAACCGTTCCAATTCCCATTCGACTCAAGAAACTGGAAATGTATGCTCTATGCGGGCACCAAAACTGAATCTGACCGCCTTGTTGAACTCGCAAAACATAAGCGTAAGAGGACACTACCTGCAAATGGTGCGGTTGTTGTGTTCAACGATATAAGTAATCTGTTCTCATCGTTGATGCTCAAAGAAATATACAGCAATGACACTATCGTGCTGCTATATAAAGTGACTTCCGAAAAGGGCGGAGATATCAGCGGATACTTCAATACGAAAACCGGAATATTCTGGAGTCCATTCTACAACGCGACGTTGTACTTAGAGGAAAGAAGTTTCGACGTCCAGGAATTTGAAAACATAATACAAGACCTTGTATTGTGGGCATATGTGGCGTTCGTATGTGACGATGCAGGCGTCATGCCCACGCAATCCTCCTTTCAGAGCTCGTTCCAGTTTCCGGATAATTCCTTGCCCTCCGTATCTTTTTTTGGAGTTGGTGGCAAACTACGAAATCAGCTTAGCCTAAACCAGAATGACGCCGGAAAAGTGACGCTATTTGACCGTTCGCAATATCAGGAGGCCGAGCGGCCCATCAATGGGTTTGTCCGTCGGTTGCCGGTCGGACAGAAGGCATCCGAAAAAGCGAAACTGTTAGCGGAATCACTTGGCTTCGAACTCTCGGAAGACGAAACCTATGTACAACCATTCATTCGCCGCCAGTGGCTAAAAGCTGCGAAAAGCTGAAATCGAAAGGGCTGACTCGTTGAGGGTCAGCCCTTTTTTCGTATATATGTCGCAAAGTGAGTATAATTAACCCTGTCAAAGAAATATAACAGCATTTTGCTTAATCACAACTGAAAACCTGCCGTTATAGCAGCTGCATCTTGTATGTGGCTGCTTTTTTCTTTGGCATGTACGGGGCTGTAGAGATACGGTCATTTTTATCCCACTCCAACGAGTGGTCAGAACAGCCTGCAAATGGCAGGCAGAAAGGAGAAAACAATGGCGCTGTACGTATTTAAGTCGGCAGTCCGCATGTCCAACGGACCCAAAGATGTCCTGAAAGCTGTCGGAAACCGTGTTGGCGCCCTGATGGCCGAGCCGGGAGAACCGGCAACTTTCCGAATTGGTCCGCTGACTTTCCAGACAAGCATTGTACGCCGCATTTTTGCTGCGTATGGCCAGGTCAAGGTAGTAACGGACGACAATTATTACATTTTCAAACAATAGAAAGGACGAGAAAAATATGACCGCAAATGAATTCTTCCAGAATGTTAACTGGACTCTGTTTTATCAGGAGAAAATGGCCCTCTGTGAACTCATCGACCACTTCCAGGGTTCTGATGACATCAAAGAACAGCACGCTATCGAATGGCTCAACGGCCTTCTCAACATGATGGATGTGATGGGCGATACGGCTGAGTCGCTTGGGCTGTTCGAGTATCCCGAACGTGATGAGAACGACCGTTGCTTTGACGACCGATTCAACGATGTCCTGCTCAAACTACCTGAAGAAAATGATTAACGAAAGGGCGAAAAGCTATGACTATCGAAGATATCAAGAATGAAATCCGATGGGCCGATATTGGAAAGCCTTTTCTTCTGAAGAACAAGGGCAAGGTTATCAGCGTCAAAATCGAGAGAGCGTACCAACCGGAGAATCCACGTGATTTCTTTGACCCGATTGGTACGATGCTTTGCTGGCACCCGCGCTATCGGTTAGGAGACTGGCAGCAGAACAACTTCAGCACAATGGAAGATGCGTTGTGTAACCTGGTCTATGACAATGTCGATGACGAGATGGTCATTGATTACATCAAGACAGGCAAAGCCAAAGATATTGCGTTCCTTGTAAACGAAGATGGTTCTCTTACTTGGAACTGTGGTTACGGCGAAGTGACCATTACTGCTCTTGACCTGAGTGACGAGAATAAGAGAGAAAAATTTCTCAATGACATTATCCATCAATTGCATCCCCGTGATTTGGTGACACTGCTGGAACAGTCTCCGAAAATCGTCATCATGCCAATTTGGATGTACGAGCATTCCGGTATCTCTTTATCTACGGCCCATAGTTATCCCTACAATGACCGCTGGGATTCCAGCTGTGTGGGATTTGTGTACACAACTAAGGCCGATGGTGTAAAACACGGCGCGTGGGTTGACAACTTTTCGGATGATGAATGGCATGAACTTGCCGAGGAAGAACTTCGCAATGAAGTAAAGCTGTATTCTGCTTACCTCGAAGATGATGTTTACGAATGCAGTTATTCTATCTGGTATGGGCTGAACCTCGACAAAATGCAGCTCTGCGCCCGTAATGGCAGACCGGTCTATGTGACCCACAAGAATGACACTTCGTATTGGGGCATTATGGATGCACAAGGGTATCCGAACGACTGCTCCAATTGTTGTGTTCACAGCTGGCATGACGGGAAAGAACGTCGGGATTATCTTTCGACTCTTGGCATTGATTGGGAGGCGTTTGATGTAAAAGTTGATGTGTCGGAAAACACACCTGAAGCGCGACTTGCCGATGGCGACGGATTTACGGACCCGGAATACGGTGGCTATTACTATGGATTCGATGATGAGTCCATCTCTGATATGGCAGATTTCATCGGAGACGCGCTGGACATCCGTCGTTAATGGCGACAAAAAAAGAAAGGAAAACACTATGGCAACCAGCATTCTGAACAATAATGATTATGTGCTTCTGAAAAAGCTCGAAAAGGCTGAACGGATTTACCAAACGGCCAGCGACATGTGCCAAGAGGGCGGCGTCATCTATGATGCTGACTCCATCCTCCAGGATTATCTCATGGATGTTGAGCCTGGAATGTTTGAGGATATCGGCGACCTCTACCGGGATAGCAAGGACAAGTATTCTTTCTGCCGTCTATTTCTGGAACTGACCGGTGCCACTTTCGAAGAATACCTCGACCGCTGCATCAAGGAAACGTGCATCCAGATTGCCGATATCCAAAAGGCAACTGTGACGGATGATGAAGATGCTGAAATCAAAGTGCCATTTTTGCCTGGCGACATTTGCTATGTCATCGAATATGAGCGCAAACTTAACAAACGCGACCAGGTAATCACGACCAATAAAACAGTTGTCTATCCGGCCAGAGTTGTGGATGTAGTATTCACTACAGATGACAACTATGAGTTCGTTTGCCAGTGCAACCTTATTCTCGAAACGAATATTCGCACCAAAGGCACACCGCCGTTCGACACTGTATATGTTCCCGTTTCGAACGTGAGCGTGGCATCTTGCTTCAAGTCTGAGGAAGAAGCAAGAAAAGCGCTTTCTGAACTGGAAGGTGGCGAGAGCGATGGCTAAACTCCGCGTCGAAGGGTATTCTGTATACCTGGACGATGCCAACGAGCGAGCAAAGTTCGACTTTGCCTTTGCGGTCGGTACTGCTATTATGGCAGACGAACTGAATCCGTATGCTGCACCCTGGGAAAAACATCTAACAGAGGACCCTCCATACATTTCGTATCACGGTGGAATGTCGAATGTGTTCCGTTCCATCGTAAAACGCATTTCATCCATGACAGGCATTCCCGTTGTACAGAAAGAGGTGGAAGAAACAATCTACCTTGTAATGCGTGATGATGGTAACGGCAATGGCCGATACTGGCGCATCCAGGGAGACGATGCGCTTGGTTGGCTTCTGTCGAAGATGTTGCCGCAGAGTTCTCGCGTGTTCGTATACCGACGCGAGACCGACGGTTCGCTGATGAATGTCAGCCGGAATATCCGCATCGAGGGCGGTCGCATCATCATCGCAATGCCAAAACAGGAAACTACTGAACAGAAGAACGTCTGACCTTTATCGCGCCGGCCCTTTGTGGGCTGGCGCTATTTTGTAGGAAAAACAGCATGTCGCAAAGTAAGTATAATATTCCGTACCAAAGAAAAGAAATAGCGAATGCTCAATAATTGAAAGCCTGCCGTTACAGCAGTCACTTGTTTTAAGTGACTGCTTTTTTTCTTTGGCAAAAGACGTGCCGTGAAACACGGCAATATTATAAATTCCGGTCACTGACCGGCAACAGGGAAGTGATTCCCTGATTATATATTTCGAGCATCCCAACAGATGCAATCTCAATAATTGCTAAAAAAGCGAGACAACAAAAAGGAGAGTATACTATGCCAAACTACAAAATTCCCGTGGCCTGGACTATGACCAGTTACGTTACCATCAGAGCCAGAAACAAACACGAGGCTATGCAGAATGCCCTCAACAACGAGAGTGTACTTCCTTTTCCCGAGGATGAACACCAGTATCAGCCCGGCTCATTTCATGTAATCCAGACCGGCAAGATTATCGAAGTCTTAGATGATGAGCGTCAGTCTTCGGACAAGAGCTGTATCGCCACACAAACGGTACGAAGCGCAGTTCGTGGAGACAGCATCGACAACTGGAACCCCACAAACACCCGTATCTCGTACCTCTATCGCGATACCTGCAACTACAAAGTTCAGAACGTTGCCGTAGTGAAAGGTCTTATTTCCGAGGAGCAGCAACGGAGGATTCTCAACTGTCTAATTGATGACGAAGACTTCATCCCTCGGATGGTTGGGTTGCCTGAGCAGCGCTTCGGCACGTGGACCGATGACGATGTTGACTGGTTCGAATTTCAGACGGGTTCTTTCGAGTATACCTGTGAAGAGCCGACGGTCGATATGACAGCTGACGAGCTGGTCTGTCGTTTCGAAAACGCCAAAGACAGAAATTGGCGCGATTTTTGAGCGCCATAACCAACAAATCCAAATGTCGCAAAGTGGATATAATACCATAAGCCGATAAAAAACGGTACTATTGCGACAGGCATAACACACGAAAGGCAGCGGCTGACCTCCAAAAGGTTGGCGCTGCTTTTCGTGTATATGCCTCCGCAAAATAAGCCAGTAGACCTGGCGGAAAGGATTTTATTATGAAAATTATCAAGAGAAATGGTGCTGAACAAGAGTTTGACGCTTCTAAGATTCGCATTGCGATGGCAAAAGCGTTCCGCTCCGTCAAAGAAGGCAAAGAAGTCTCTGATGAAACGATTGCCAATCTGACGGCGAAGGCGGTCTCCAAAGTTCAGGAGATTCCTCACACTCCGGGGGTTGAGGAAATCCAGGATATTGTTGAGGATATCCTGATGGATTCGGGTTATCACAACGTGGCCCGGTCCTACATCAAGTACCGGTTCACCCATGCAGTACGCCGGAACACGACCGATGCCGCGATTCTGTCTCTTATCGAGACCGAAAACGAGGAGGTTAAACAGGAAAACTCCAACAAGAACCCAACTGTTGCCAGCGTCCAGCGTGATTACATGGCCGGCGAGGTTTCTAAGGACCTGACCAAGCGTTTCCTGCTGCCTGACGATATCGTCAAGGCGCATGAGGAAGGCATTATCCATTTCCACGACGCTGACTATTTTAGTCAGCACATTATGAATTGCTGCCTCATCAATTTGGACGACATGCTGCAGAACGGTACCGTCATCAGCGGCACCTTGATTGAGAAGCCTCACCGCTTCTCTACCGCCTGCAACATTGCCACACAAATCATTGCTCAGGTTGCATCCTGCCAGTATGGTGGCCAGAGCATCAGCTTGACCCATCTCGCCAAGTTTGTGGATGTCAGCCGAAAGGCGATTCGCAAAGAAGTCGAAACCGAAAATAAGGAAGCCGCAATCAACATGACGGAATACCAGATGAATGAGGTAGTTGAACGGCGGCTCCGCAAAGAGATTCGCGCAGGTATCCAAACTATCCAGTATCAAATTATCACTCTGATGACCACCAATGGGCAGGCACCGTTTGTGACGGTGTTCATGTACTTGGATGAGGCTGGTAACGACGAAACCCTCAAACATGACCTGGCAATATGCATTGAAGAAATGCTCAAGCAGCGGTATGAGGGCGTCAAGAATGAGGTCGGCGTTTGGATTACTCCTGCGTTCCCGAAACTCATCTACGTTTTGGACGAGGACAACATTCGCCCTAAATCGCCTTTCTTCTATCTGACGAAGCTGGCTGCCAAATGCACTGCAAAGCGGATGGTGCCTGACTACATCAGTACAAAGAAGATGCGGGAGTATAAGCTGTCCAAGGGCGAAACTGAAGGCCATGGCGATGTGTATACCTGCATGGGTTGCCGCAGCTTCCTTACTCCGGACCGTTCGGGTAATGGCTGGAATAATATCGCCAACGCAAAAAATTACGAGCCAGGCAAACCTAAATACTATGGCCGCTTCAACCAAGGTGTTGTCACCATCAACCTTCCTGATGTGGCTCTTTCTTCAGGTGGGGACATGGACAAGTTCTGGGAGATTTTTGATGAACGATTGGAACTGTGCCATCGCGCACTTCAGTGCCGCCATAAGAGGTTGGAAGGGACGCTCTCTGACGTTTCTCCCATCCACTGGCAATACGGTGCGTTGGCTCGCCTGAAGAAAGGGGAGAAAATCGATAAGCTGCTTCACGGTGGCTATTCGACTATCAGCCTGGGTTACGCCGGCTTGTACGAGTGCTGCAAGTACATGACTGGTAAGAGTCACACGGACCCGGAAGCCAAACCCTTTGCACTTCAGGTCATGCAGCACATGAATGACAAGTGCAATGAGTGGAAGACCGCCGAGGATGTCGATTATAGCCTATACGGTACACCGTTGGAATCCACTACCTACAAGTTTGCCAAGTGTCTTGACCGGCGTTTCGGGAAAGAGTGGGAGAAGATTTCTGGCGGTAAGAATTATATCACTAATTCTTACCATGTTCCCGTGTTCGAGGAAATCGACGCGTTCAGCAAGCTCGGATTTGAGTCCGAGTTCCAGAAGCTTAGCCCCGGCGGTGCTATCAGCTATGTCGAAGTACCCAATATGCAGGATAACCTGGCTGCTGTTGTTAAGGTCATGCAGTTCATCTACGACAATATCATGTACGCCGAACTAAACACCAAGAGCGATTATTGCCAGGTGTGCGGTTATGACGGTGAAATCCAGATTGTCGAAGATGATGGCAAGCTCGTTTGGGAATGCCCCAAGTGTCGCAATCGTGACCAGAGTAAGCTGAACGTGGCCCGCCGAACTTGCGGGTATATAGGCAGCCAGTTCTTCAATCAAGGGAGAACAGCCGAGATAAAAGACCGAGTTTTGCATTTATAATCAGGCCGATAACCGAAAAAATTTTTCTGGCGAATTTTCAAAAAAATGAACTTTATGAGCAAGTAAACTGAAAAATCGATTTTGCCTGAAAGTTCAAAACAATGAACAATAAGTTCTTCCGTTAGTTTGAGTTGCGATGAGGCAGCTATATTTCCGACAAGATTCATAAATAAATCGGCCGTCCCGCTTTGTTGGGACGGCCGATTTATTTTAAGTATATTTTTCCTCTAAAAAGTGATGTGTAATGTTTTGGGAATTTTAGTTGCAATAAGATAATTATATCTGCAATAAGGGATTTTTTTGAAATTCAGTTCCTTTAATTTTAGTTGAAATAGCCGTTGTCTAAAAAGGACCGCCGCCCAGTTTCTGGGCAGCGGTCTTTTTAACTTTTGCCATCTATGCACCGTCCAGAATGGATTGCAACATATCCTCATGCGAATTTCTTTTCTTGCGCGTTTTTGGTGTTGGCTTCCTAGTCTTTCCTGCCTGAAGACGAACAAAACCTGCTGGGTAGCCAACTTTTCATGAGCCAGGCTCTCTTCTGAGAGTGCTTGGCCCTTTTTTGTTTGAGGTCCAAAAAATCGGATGTCGCAAAGTGAGTATACTAAGTATTGTCAAAGAATCCAAACAGGCATAACGCCTATATCTAACAACTGAAAACCTGTTTATCGAAAACAGCTATCTCTGATTTTAGGGATGGCTGTTTTTCTTTGACAAGAGAGGCGCCGTGAAACTCGGCGATACACATAAATTCCGGATACTGTCCGGCAACAGAATGGCGACATTCTGATTTATATACACCACCTCAACGGGTGGTCCGAAACTATTTTGAATCCGCAAATGGCGGACATGACAAAATTTTTTGAAAGGACCTGAAAAATCATGAAAAACAAGGCTATCAAGAACGCTATCAAAAAAATGTTCGGTGTTGGCATTACTACCGGTTACTTCAACGCCATCGCTAAGCAGCGTTTGCCGGCGAATAATGCGCTTTATGAGCCCATTGACAATTCCGCCATGAATTCTCTTGGTCAGGCTCATATCCTGGTTTCTGTCGATAGCGTTCCTGGCACTGACCTCATTCGGTTCACTGTTGCCGACTGGGGCAAAGGCATGGATGCGGATGGTGTTGTGAATGCACTCCAGTTTTGTTCTAAGCACACGAAAGAAGGGTATCTTTGCATGTATGGCGTTGGCCTGTGCAACTTCCTTCTGGTCATGACCCAGAATAAATACGACTGGATGGTCGCCAGCAAGACCCCTGAAGAGAACACCTACCATGTTGTCAAAGGGCCGTTCGCTCTCAAGATGGAGATGGACGATACCGACGATATTCCTCTGGAAGACATCGTAATGCAGCCGGAATACGTGCTGTACGGAAAGCCTTCTACCATTGTCTCGGTCGTGACTGACAAGCATATTGCCAGTACGATGTTGAGTAAAGAAGGCAATGCTCGTCCGTCGGCAGTCACGAACCTGCATGTGCTGCGGCGTGCTCTTGCTGAGCATCTGGGCGTGACCTATCGTGGGTTCCTCCAGAACTCTCCGCTCAATGGCAAGGCTTTCATGCAGATTTTGCTGACGAATTTCCGGCATAAAAACGGCACTATTGAAAATGTTTTCGTTCTGCCTATCGAGCCGCCGATTGATGCTCCGCTGGACAGTAACGGTGAGATGCGCGATGTTGTGAGGCTTGGGGACTATGAAGTTCCCATCTACGCAAAGTTCGGCATTATCAACCAGTCGCGGCTGAACACGCTCGTGATGGGCGAATATCCGCCTAAGTTCTACTACCTCAAGAGCATCAAGAATGAAGGTATGGATTTGCAGCTCGGTCGGCGTACTGTCGCATCGGCGCAGCTCGAAACCATCTGGGGCATTGACCGACATCAAAACTTCAATGCCTGGTCTGGTTACATTGTCGTTGACGTTGAGTCTGCAAAGCTGCCTCGTGGGTATCTTAATACCCTGGCTAACAAATCTGGCATCGACGTTAATGACCCCGGTTGGCAGGCCATCATTCAGACGATTCGCAATCATCACGAAATGAAACCTCGGAATGTTCGCGGAAATACGTTGATGGATTACTGCGAGAATCTCGCAGCCCGGATTCGTACCGATATGCCCGAACACGATGTTGCGGTCAAATACCCGGTCTACGCGAATCGTGGCCAGGTCGACGTCGTGGATTTCGCAGAAGATGGTACGTGCGAACTCTACAACATCGAAAACAAGAACGGCTCTATTAAGCAGCTGAACCGGTTGCTGATGGGTTGGAACGGCATGGTAGCGCAGGGAATCCAGCCTACGCAGGCGACCCTTGTGATTCCTAAGTGTGGTCCCATGTTGACCCACACCGTTTCGGAATGGAATGGCTGTACGCAGATGATGCGCCCGGAACAGATGCAGAAAATCTTTGAAGCCTGTGGCGGTGACCCGATGATGTTGCCGACTTACAACTTCAAAATCGTGGTGGACGAATCCATCCCGACCTAACCTTTAGAAAGGGAGGCTGTAATCATGTCGAATGGAAAGTCTTTTATGGACGATTTCCCGTTAATGGACACCGTCCTGTTCGACGATACAGACGAACCCATCGAAGATATGTCCGACGACCCGGAATGGGATTCGCTCGATGATGCTATCGACATGGGCTTGTTTGACGATTTCTGATTCAGAATGAGGGAAAATCATGGTTACAATTCTAAAATCGCTCTGGGAATTCATTTCCCAGACTGACGAAGCTCCGTACGGATTTCCTTCTGTAGAAGCCGCATTGGAGTTCTACGACAATTACCCCGTTTGACAAGAAGGGGAACAGCGGCGGTGCATTGCTTCCCAGGCGATGCACCGCCTTTTTTGAAGAAAGGGGATAGTATTATGCACACTGCAAAAGACGTTGTATTTGCTCATCTGAAAAATGATATAGCATCTGGGAGATGCAAGTCCTTCATCATGCAGGACAATGTATTCGTGCAGGATGCCGTATCACTTGTGTACGAGCGGATGAACGCGGGAATGGATGAAAATAGGACGTATGCGGATATGTTAACAACAAATCCATATCCAACATCAGCCTACAAAATTCTTGTGCCAATTTGGGGCGAGGTACAGGATGAGCTGAACGAGGAAAGTGATGGCTTTTCCCCCATCCACGGTACTCAGCTCAACACCTATACACCCCAAATTAACGTGTATGTCAAGAACTATGCAGACTATGACGCTGACCTGATAGAGCTGCTGGAGAACTGCGAAAACTGCGAGGTTCAGAGCAACGTCATGCACATGACCTGCCAAGTCATCTCGCCCAAAGATATTGGACCACAGTTGTGTTTGACGGTCTGGCTCTCGTCCGATGATTTATCGGAACAAGCCTGGAACGACTTGCTCAAGAATCTGGAACAAGAACTGCTGTACGGCTGGGGCGACGGATTCTCTGGCAAATATCCTTATCGCACCCCGTTCAACACCGTCTGGTTTCACTTCGGCCAGCAAAACAGAGAAACCATCGACTTCCACATCGAAAAAGTAGACTGATTTATTGGCCGGCGCAGAAATGTGCCGGTCATATTTTTTATTTGTTGCGAAAATAGAATAAACGTGGTATAATAAGTGTATGAAAAAGCCCTATGCCTCTATCAATTAGCGAAAGGAGCTGAACGAGACAGCACCCAATTTGTTGGTGTTCTCAAACTTATGGCTAAATCAAAAAACGCTAGGACGGGAAAACGCATCAAAGTGTGCTTTGCCCTCATTGCCATTGTAAACTGCCTGACTGTGGCTGGACTGTTTTTGGCCGGCTATGGCACCCAAGCTTTACCGCCGGTCGTCGCAAATTTCATGCTTAGTGAGATGTTCCTTTATATCCTGAATATCCTACTGGCATTGACCATCGTGTTGTGCGTGTGCGGTATCGTGTTCACGGCCAAAGATTTCAGTTCTGCGGGTTCCAATCCTGCAATGGAGAAAAAACAAGCCGCGACAAAAAAGTATCGCAAAGACGATGTTAAAATGAAAGTAGCAGATAATACGCAGGCTACTGAAGAAACTCAAAATGTCGCCGCCACACCCGAAGATGTCCCAGCATCTGATATGAAATTTGCCGAGGATGAACTGGACGATGAATCTGAACCCCTCGATGAAGAAGTAACCGAAACTGTACCACCTGTTGAACCGCAGCCGGTTGAAGATACTTATGAGGATATCGATGATACAGGGGAGATTTCCGAAAAAGAAATGATTGAAACGGTTTTGCAGGTTGCCGCTGCAAAGCAGGCTGAACCGGAAAACGTTGTACCTCCGAAACCGCAGCTTCAGAAGATTGAAGAAGTAATCCAGCAAGCGTTGATTTCCGCCGGCATCCCGACATCCCTTTGGGGGATAGAGGAAGACAAAGAAGGGGCTGAATGCATGATGTTCAGCCCGGAAGAGGATAGCTGGTACCTCTATACCATCAAGAATGGACAAACTGAGAACTTTGAGTTCTTCATGAACTCGGAAGCTCACAAGGCCGGAAAACGCTTCCTGGAGCGGGTCCGAAACCGTATGGCCGAAGCTATCTGATGAATGCCCAATATCACCTTGTATTGAGTTTGGCTGCCCCAACTTGGGGCAGCTTTTTTGTCAATGTCGCAAAGTGAGTATAATACTCAGGCTAAAGAAAATAATCACCGACTTGTCGGCTCTTAAAATTGAAAACCTGCTATTCAAACAGCTGCATTTTATATGCGGCTGCTTTTTCTTTAGCAAGAGACACGTCGTGGAACTCGGCGCTTACATAAATACCGGTCAATGACCGGCGACAGTGTGGTGACACACTGATTATTATACATCACTTTAACAAGTGACCAAATACTGATTATCCGCAAATAGCGGAGGAAAGGAGGATGCCCTTTTCGATACAATACCAAATGTGAGCTGGAGGACATCATGGACGATAATCAATTTGTGGACGAAAAAATTTATTGTAGCAAGAATGGCCTTGCCGACACTGTATTCCGCGACTGGACTGATTTGGAACAGCTGCTAGGGTATAAGGTCCCATACCACATTTTTGTTGCAATACAACAAAACGTGGAAAAGCCGCAGAAACCATTTGTGGAATTAAACAGAAAAGAGAAGAACGCTCTGCGCAACAGAGTGTTTGCTTTTTTGAAAAAGAACAATATGCTCGTTTTTTGAGCGAAAAGAAAGGAAAAGTAAAATGGCTTACAATATTCTGACCAAGGAAGATGCTCGCAACAAGTTCATTTCCATTTTCAAAGAAAAGGTTATTCCCGTCCGAAAAGGTGCAGACCAGCTACTGGCTTGGATTGAGCAGACTGATTTCTTTTCGGCGCCGGCGTCCACACGCTTTCATGGTGCGTTCGAAGGTGGACTGTGCAATCACAGCCTTGCTGTTTATGAGCAACTGCTGCGCGTCAATCAGGCGTGGAGCTTCAATTTTACCGAAGCCCAGATGGCACTTGTTGCTTTGTGTCATGACTTGACAAAGTGCAACTGCTATAAGGTCTCGTCCCGCAATGTCAAAAATGACCGAACCGGGCAGTGGGAGAAAGTTCCGTTCTACCAGTTTGAGGAGCAAAATCCGTTCGGTTTCCATGGCCCGAAGTCGGCGTTCATCGTACAGAACTTTGTTCGACTGACGTGGGAAGAAGGCTGTGCGATTGCTTGCCACATGGGCTTCTCTGACCAGCAGAACATGAATTCTGTCAGCAACGTGTACGGAATGTACTCGCTTGCTTGGGCGCTTCATGTGGCTGACGAGGCTGCATCTTGGGTGGACGGTATTTGACCTACAACTACAATATATACAAAACACAGCGCAAGCTGTTCGTCACAAAATTGACGGATGGCTTGTGCTGTTCATCTTTAAGGGGATATGAAAATGCGCAATTATGAAAAAAAGCTCGAATTAGCCTGTCACTGGATGGAACAATTGGATGTTCTGCAACCTTGCATCGACGCTCTTCGCAAAGGAGAACTTTGGCAGAGCGAAGGTGCTGGCATTATGAGTGGTCTCCTGTATACCGCTGAACCGGCCATTTGTGAACAGGCAAAGAAACTCGAAGAAAAATACGATGCTCTCGTCTGGCACGCCATCAAAGGCACATACATTTTCGGTGGCACTGACCGAATGGAAATGGTTGTGTATCTGATGGTGACAGAAGACGACATCCGCGATAACAACATTTCTCTGGAACACGCAGACACAAGTTGCTATTACTGCTTCGGCTTTGTCGAGAACCGTACGGAGCCGATGTTCAGTGAAAGCGGTGATTGCCTCGTTTCGCCGGTCAATGGCGGTCTGAGACGTGTAGCGTAATCCATTTGCTCAGAAAACAAAGTAAAAGGATGTGTGAATTGTGATTGACTTTGAAGAAATCATCGTCCTTCGGGATGAGAAGAACAAGCAGAAAGCTCGTTATGCCAAGCATCGAAAAGATGCACAGAAAAAAGCGCGGCATCGTGTATCCATCTATCAGAAATGTTCCAACTTTTCAGATGACTCACTGCAGAAATATGGCAGTCACCTGAAAAAAGGATTCCTGACGGGTTCATTTCATCCTTCATATGAACGCAAATATGCCGAAGACCATAGCAACTGCCGGAACCGCCTGAGCATTTCTCATCAGCGGACTCTGACGATTGCAGAGTCCAAGCTGAGCGACTACTTCTGTGCGTAAAAAAGGAGTGAAATATGAAAATCAAGGTAAATTTTAAGTTTGATGAAAAGTACCTTCCTCCGCGTTGCCGCAAATATCGGACGCGGACAGTAGATGGACAGGCAGAAGTCTTTGTCAAAGAAACAATCAAGGAAAAGGCTCCTATCGCGTGTATCGTACATGACGGATGGGACTTCTACGCGGACCCGATGCCGGATGGGCATTACCCCAAAAAAGTATATGATGTTCGCCTGTATGACGGACAGATGTACAGACGGAAACTTGCCCGTGATTGGGTTGCTAAAGGTAAAGGTTACGCGACCGTCGAACAGTTGGCTAAGCACATCAATTGGTGTGCGAATGTAAAGTGGTCCGACGATTTTGAAGGTCGGGTAAAAGCTGCTCAAGAGGACGCAGACGGTTTCCTTATCATGGATGGAGAAGTCTGGGTCAAGTGCGGCGAACCGATGTATCTCGTCATGACATTCGGCCTGGGCCACAATCATGGTGGCACATCTGGTTTTATCGAGTACCACTATAATCCCAATGTCAGCAAAAACAACTACTTCAATGCCAAAGACTATGCCAAAGCAAAGGCTTACGGAAAAGAAGTAGCCCTGCGGCGTGGTGATACCGAATATGTTGACAGGATTTTGAAGGAAGAATATATCGACGTCAAAATCCCTGAGGCTTTTAAGGCTAACCCACAGAAGGAACATGGAGATGGTGACCCATTCTTGAATTCGTTAGAGGACATCATCAATGGAAGTGCTTCTCAAGGTGAGGCTGCTTTCGGTGTGATGGCTGCAACCTTGATGGAGGTAGGGAAATGATTTTCCATCTTGACGGACAGGAATGGGATACCAACAAACCGGTATATGTTATCGGCTATACGCTGATGCGTACTTGGTTTCCGTTCGAGTCTCGCAAATCAAGTGAATATCGGAATTCTCTGGTAGAGGAAGACGGCAAGCTTGTGTACCGGCTTAGTGAAAACACTTATCCAATCACATGCAAGAAGCTGTACATCCACTTCATCGAAATGAGCCCGATGTTATCGAGCGGAACCACTAGCATGGTGCGAAGCTTCAAAACCACTATGCCTCCGGGTTGTCCGTGGTCGCCATTCGACTATAAGAACGAAATCATTGCAAATTCGCCAATAAAGGCGAAAGAACGATTGCTTAGGGAGGTCTATACTACAAATGGTTGAAGAAATCGTAAAAGAAATCAAGGCTTTTTGCCGCAACAAAGATGTTTCCGTGATGGATTTGCGGGAAAAATTCGATACGTGTTATAAGCTGGTGAAAATCTGGCTTACAGAAACACTTGTCGGACTTTTCCTCGTGTCTACGGACACGGAAGAAATCATCACGAATAAACGGTTCGATGTCACCGAATTTTGCGGGTTCTATTCCGCAAAAAAAGACCAACTGTTTGTTGAGGGATTATTTCGCTTTATGTTTGTCTATAAATTTAGCGACAAAATCTGCGGAGATTCCTGGTGCATGTTCCCGTACCAGGAAATGATGCAGCTGCTCTGCTCCGCCATCACGGAACGATGCAAGGCAGAAATGAACATCGAAGTTCCGGACAAAATTCCGGAAAAGTTGGGGAATCCTGAAGAGGTTGCTTTCTTTGAAGGTTGCAAAGCGGAATTCGATACAGAAGATGTTGAAGGAATTGCCCGATACAAAGCAACCATTTTCAACTCCGATATCGAAAAATTCCTCGATTGTCCAGAGTCTTGGGCAAAAGAAAAAGCAGACACGATTCTTGGCTACGATAAAGTGAAGCAGAACTTTGTCCGCGTGATGGAATGCCGTACAGAAGCGGCAGCTATCGCGCAGATGATTGCTGCTGACACGAAACATCCGTGGTGCAAAATCAAGCGCCTGCTGGATGCCATCAAAGATAAAAAAACTGTCACTCTTGTGATTCTGAGAGATGGTAAAAACGCTGCTTTCAAAATGGCGACGGAGCACCTCAAAAACTATGAGGGATTCTACTATTTCTGGAATGCTTCCGGGGATACCGCTGGACTCGAACAGGAGTTTGGGAGCACGCGGTTTACCATCAATGATATTGTGTGTGCGCAATATCGTGGCAAAACGATTTATCAAGACGCTGAAAAAGCAAAACAGCTGTGAAAGGGGACAACAATGGTCGAAATTTTCTTTCGTGACCTGACGCCTGAAAAGCAGCAGGAAATCATTGAAGCACTGGGCGACAACGGCAACTACGACGTTTTTCCCATTGCATTCATTCCGACCGAATCCGAAGAGGATGCGGATTGGGATAAGTGATTTACAACAAGGCGCTCCGCTCGGCATATGGCCGGGTGGGGCGCCTTTTCTAATGATTGTCGCAAAGTAAGTATAATAATCATGCTAAAGAAATGAACCACCGATTTATCGGCGTTCCAAATTGATAATCTGCTATTCAAGCAGTTGCATTCTATATGCAGCTGCTTTTTTCTTTAGCAAAAGGTACGCCGTGGAACTCGGCGACAACATAAATTCCGGTCGTTGACCGGCAACATGGAAGAGATTCCTTGATTATATATATCGGCCACCATAACCGGTGGGTTACAGCGAGGCCGCAAATAACGGCAGAAAGGGAAAAAGTGAAAGATTTTCTTTTCGCATTCATCCTGATGATTGCAGTTTATGCCTTGGCATTATCTGCGTACACAGTTTCAGGAATTATCGTCAAACACGCATCAAAAATCTACAAAAAATTGGAGGACAACAAACATGCAAACCATCGCGTTTAAGGTCAAACCGGACACTGATTTGTACAAGAATTACTTTTCGCAGAAGAAGGAAAAAGCCTTTTTCAATAAACTTGCACGAACATTTCTTGAAGAACATATTCCAGAGTTTAAGATGTATGGACTCACTGACCGGTTGACAGTTGGCCTGTCTGAAGAAAATGCACGAAAGTACCAAGGGCAGCTCATGAAAGGTGTTCGGTACTTTGATGGAGAACCGTTGTACCAGTTTAAGCGTTCATCCGAACTCGACAAGCTTTGGTGCAAGCAAGTTTGCGCCAGAGTCAATTGGAACGCACTTCATGCTAATACCTGGTGGGTCCTTGACTTCTGCGACAACGGCTGCTTCAAAGGTTCCTACGCCATGTGGGACGACAAAGAAGGAAACGTCTATGGTCTCATTGAGGCCAAAGATGAATATTCTGACCTTAGTGTTCCCGATACAGTAGAGCGTATCAAAATCAGCGAATATTACGCAGTTATTGAACGAGTTTACCCGGAAGCGATGGAGGATGCAAAATGACTCAATGTGGTGTTTCTATTCTCGTACTTTGGAATTTCCTAAAAGGTAAAGCTACTGCAAAAGGTTATACCTTCAGCGTCACAAGCGGAATTGAAGGCAGCACCTGGGATGGCAGCTGGCCTGCCCCATCTCGGGAAGAAGAGGAAGCAGCGTACTATGACCTCCTCGACTCGGACGGACAGATTGTCTGCATGGATGGCGAGGAATGCGAAGTCGTGTATGACCCCAAGAACCAATTATATCGCTGTCGGAATGGGCAGGGCGAAGATACCTGTGTTTTTGAGTTGACACCGGAAGAATTTCATGCCTGCACATTCCGATAAAAGAAAAAGGAGACAAAATGTTCAACTTTACGGAAAAAGAAAAACAGACCCTCAAAGAATTTGCGGCATTGCAATTTCCTGGGTCTGCTGACAATTACGGGAACAAATGGCCTCTCCACCTCGTCGAAAAACAGGTGGGGGATTGGATTCCTACAGACTTTGACGATGTTGAAGCAAATATGGACACCAAAAGTTTTCTGTTCGAGTATCAGTATGGCCCTGACTACTATTCTGCGGATTCTGTCTATGCGTTGGTTTTGGCTGTCAAAGGCATAACTGACAAAGAAGTGGGCAAGTACAACTCGGAACTGGACTGGAATGAGCCACGCATCATTCCGTTTGAGAACGCCGTCGACAAAATGGAAATTCCCGGTTGTTCGTTTGGCGTCACGGACCTAAGTGATTATTTTACCGTCTATGGCATTCATCCCGAGCGGGTGCGAGTTTTCAAGCGGCCAGACACATGGCGTATCTCGAATATTTCGTTTACTCACCGTGGCGCGGTAAGGCTTTCTGAAAAATATTCGTACCCACAAGATAAAAGCGTAAGAATCTATACCGCATCCGAAAGCGAAGGAAGTTTCCCGGTACTTATGCAGATGATGTATCGGCTTGGTGATGTATTGCTCCATGAAGAATGCCGTGACCTCGATTGGGAAGAAAACAACCGTTTGGGGCCGAGCGAGGCCATTGCCCATTACTATGATGAACCCGACCAGGAATTTTTGGTTGCCAACTACAATCTGAAAGTCCCTGCTGGATTGCTCGGAAATGACGAAGAAATTTCCGGTACCTTGAAGGTCTTGGCTTCTGGCCATATGGAAGGAATTGACGGGAAAGAATATCCGCTCGCTTCGCTTCGAGCAATTCTGGAAGCGCCTAACTATGTAAAAAGGACCGTATATCCGTTCGAGAGCGATTATGTGGGGAAGAGCCTGGGAAACCGTGATGGCGTGTTTCGACTCTTTAACTACATTCGCTTTGCATAACGCTACGAAAGGAAGTGCAAAATGCAAATCGATTGTATCATCGGGTACGGTACCCCGATTTATGAAGCACAACTCAACGACTATGTGACGCTGGCCTCCCTCCGCAGCTTTTCAAGTTTTGTTGGTGCCGATTTCGATGACATTGTTCATGAAATGGGCCATGACCCTGAAACAGTGCAAGAAGGTGATTTCACGCCTGTCGAGTTCCTTACAGCAATGGACGAAAAAGGATTGTTCGATGCGCAAAGCGAACGGGTGCCGATTCGGTTACTTTGGAACGGCAATGAAGTGTACTTCTATGTCCCTGCTATAATTCCGTGGGATGAACGAGAGCCAAATCTGCCCCATAGTTTCATTGAAGCAAGGCGGCGGCTATTCTCGCTCCTTTGCGTCTTGTTTGGCGAAAATGGGAGTGACATGCCATTCCTCGATTATAGGACCAAGGAGGCATATGGCGAATGTATATTTGGAAACGAATGACATCCTCTTACAAAATTTGCGCCGGGAAAGCCCACTCCGTGAGGGGTGGGAGGACGTCAACACACATAGAGTGGAATACCTCAAACTAACCAAGAGCAAAAAGATAATCAAACAGACAGTTATATGTTGCTTTCAGAATCGGAGGTATAAATGACAAACGAAGAAGCTATCCGCAATGGTTCGTTTTTTGCGAAAATGAAAACGGATGAAATTGTCGCCTTTTTGGCTAACCCTTGCCCGCCGGACTATAAACGGACGTTTAATCCGGAATGTGCGATTCCAGATGGCGGGTGTCTCGTCTGTTGGATGAACTGGCTCAACGAAGAAACAAATGGGTCTGAAATCTGACGTTTGACCGATGAGGAGGATGAAATCGAACGGGCACCGTCCAAAATGTGTACTGCAGTGGGACTGAAATCGAATACTTTGACGTCCTCTTCGACAACGGAGACTTCGATTCGTTCGATGGCTCTTGGCTGGGTGAGACTTTCTTTTGGACAAAGGAAGAAGCCCAGAAGGCTTTGCATCGAAATTGACCTCCTCTCACCCTGTATGGGGAGCGACACATTTTTGTAAAAAACGCAAAACCAATAGTGACAGCCTGCCATCCTTTGGGATGGCGGGCTTTTTGCTGTCTATATACCATTTAGAAGAATTACAAAACCAAATAAGTGAATGTCGCAAAGTGAGTATAATACCTACTGCCAAAGATAAAAAACACGGATATCCGTACAATAACTGAAAATACTGCATTCAGACAGTCGCCTTCCAAAAATGGCGGCTGTTTTTCTTTGGCAGAAAGGAGTTAACCCCTATATTAACTGCGCACCTCAACGGGTGCTAATGACAAACTTTATCCAAAAAGGAGACCATTATGGAAAAACGTTATTTGTCCAGTTGGGAATACAACTGCAGCATGATTCTTGACTATATTAAGCAACTGGTCGAGGAAGAAGGCGGGCGGCTTGTAACCACATGGCAAAAGACCGCAAAAATGTACGAAATCGTAAACCGGAATCTGAAAACTGACCAGACGCCGATTCACAACATCTTCGGTGACTATCGCTACATCAATTTTGTTCTGGGGGATTCTTACTACTATTACTCCATGAACGACAATCCGTTCTTCGGAGTTACATGGGGCAAAGTTCCTGTTGTAAACGGGAGAATCACAGAAGCATATACAACGAAAAATAAAATCTTCTGGTTAGAAGATGTCTATCTCACAGGACGGTGTACGAAAGAGGATGCCAAGCGTGCCGCTAAAGCCATTTTGGCAAAACTGATATGCATCGCATATACAAAACCAGATATGAAACGCGAACCGAAGCGCATCTATACACTGAGCATTTCTGAATAAAAGGAGAAAACGACGATGAAACAAGAAAATACTATTCGTGCCGCTGACAACCAAACCATCAACGGCATTGCCCTTACCATCAGAACCATTGATGGCAAAGAGAAAACCTTGACCCTTGACCAGCTTATGCAGATGGCCGGTTTTGAGAAGACCGATAAGCTCAACCAAGTACAGTTCTCTACTGAAAAGGATGGGTACAAACTCGTAGCAGATGCGAATTTGGACCCGAATTATCCGGGATTCAATATTGACGGATACAATGGTGACAAACTGTTTTGGCTTGCCGATGCAGAAACACCCAACGAAAGCTGGCCGCACGATTTTGTGGCGCGCCTTTATGCCGGTGCTTTTGACTACGAAACGGGGGCTCCCATCGCAATGGTCAAGTCGAATGTTGATGGAGTTAAACCCAACGGTTTGCCGTACTCGCCTGAAGAAGACCACGCAAAAAACGTGTTTGTCGATTGCGACATTGCAGCAATGCAGGTCTGGAGAGAAGGCGGCATAATGCCCGAGCACAAGGAGGACTGAAATGCAAAAAGTGCAGAAAAAAGTGTGGCATCTGATAGATGATGATTCCGCGCAGTACGTTTCCTATCTGGACCCTGCGGCAGGTACTACTGGCAAAGTGTTTGATTTTGCTCAGGTCACAGCGTTGCCTGATGGATATGTTATCTCAAAGGAAGTGGTTGATGTTGGCGCCTATACTGACGCTGATATCGAGAACACCCTCAAGTTGTTCGGTTATAACGACCTTGATGATTTTGTTGACCAAAATTCTCCAGTCGTTATCCGCAAACTGCCTGATGGGACGCTCGACAAAGAAGATGCCGGCTATATCATCGACTATGCTCTGATTGCCGAGTTTATCTTTGAGTGCGAGGCATTTGACTGTATCGTTTCTTCTAAATTTGATACCTTCGATGCTGCGGCCGAAAAAGTCCGTGAAATTATCTTAAACGATGGTGTTGTCAACTGACAATCGATAAAGGAGAGGAATTTATGGAACATTCGTATACAAATCCCTATGGTATTTGGGAAGTGAGTACAGAAGGCGACTGTGAAGGTCGCACGAGCAGAAATCTCGGCATTTTTGAGGGGTATCTCAACGATATTGCTTTCCATCTCGCCGACAAGGCGTTCTATTCCCTTGACTTCAAAGAAGTCCGTATTCCCAAAATTTCCCATGAAGACGCAAATAGCAAAAGAACGGAAGTCGACGTCAGGTTAGACTCTTGTTCTAATACGTGGGATATGTCGTCTAAAGAACTCGTTAAGAAATTCAAAAAATTGCTTTCCGGACAAAACGTCTACGTTAAAGAAGGGCGCAGCTTTGCTTGTGTAACCTTAAGCAAGGGTAAGCCTACCGAAGATGAGCGTCGTCAAAAAGCTCTTGCAAAGCTCACAGCAGAAGAACGTGAACTGCTTGGTCTTTAACCGAAATAAAATCGAAAGGAGATTTGACATGAAATATATGAGATTAACCGAAGAAGAAAAATCCCGCCACCCTTCCATTCATTATACAGGTAGTGTGAGCGGTATGAAAAAAATGGGCTATTGGCGAAAGCATGACATATGTGTTCGCTGCGGAGCATATATTTATAATCTCAGTTCTTTTCTTTGGTAAGGAGAAAAAAGAGTATGAGTTTGAAGTATTTAGGACGCGGCTGCAAAACTTGCCCGGTCCGTGAACATGGTCATTGCGATACTGCAACTTATCGGGGCAGCCGCTGCGCCGAGTTGCGTGATGAAATCGGACTCGATGACCCTGAAAAAGTCACTCTTGTAGACCATACGTATCGCGGGATACGGTGTATCTGTGCGCAATACGGCATTTCTCCGGTCCATTTCTTTTTTGAAAAGGATGGAAAAGGGATTGACTTTGGATATGAAATTTCCGACGGGTTTTGGCCAACCGATGAGTTGGAATTTGTCGAAAGAGCTATTGATACTTTCCTTGAACAGGAAAATGCCAGCGAAGAAATCTCAAAATTAAAAGAACAGCTCGAAAAATACAAGGCGGTTTTCGGCGATATTCTGTTTCCGGCCGAACCTGGCACAGCCGAGTTTGAACAACGCAGGGAAATCCAGGAAAATCCTGCCGGGCGATGGATGTACTCGGATGACGGTTTCTACTGGAAACTTGTCCCGCAGGACACCGGAAAAATCGACTTCTCCCGTGTTATGCTGCGCAAGCTTCCCGACAGTGTTTTTGTCGGAGTAAACCAAGATGTGTGTATGAACCCTGAGGATTATCTGTACAGTTTTAACTTTGGTATGTCTTGGGATGACTTATATGGTTGTGACTGGATTTACCATTCCGCTGGCCGGAAAGCATGGTTTAAACGCAAGGAGGAAAAGCGGTGATTTATTACAGCACTCATCGTCCTGTTACTCCTGGTTCTTTTCCAAAGCCAGCAGGGAATCGAATAATCGAAATCAACAATTTCGATAAACGACGATTCTGTACCGACATCGGCCGGGAAGCGTGGGGGTATATCGACTTTGAAAAGCCCTTGAGCGAGAACATCCAAAAACAATACGAGCTTACTCCGGCTGCAGAGCCAAAGATTGGCCGACCAATGACGGAGTTCGAAATCTGCATCTCGCAGCATATGCCGGTAAAGGTCATGGCTCCGAATGTTCCTGACATCGACGGCCACATCATGATTCTGGATGGCTGCCGGAAGATGCCAGGAGAAGGCAAGTTCGTTATCCTGGATGGGGAAGAATATGCCTACACTCTGTTTGTAGATGACACAATTATTCTCT
>ULUW01036768.1_pt1 | contig 49860 bp, 52 predicted proteins | sample 1959041 | NCBI WGS metagenome assembly ULUW01 (sample SAMEA4835775, study PRJEB28245) | human gut metagenome | biome: gut microbiome; material: fecal sample | place: Denmark | collected 2008
CTATTTTTGTCTGCGTGACAATTTAGGTTGCCCTTTGACATATAGCGGTACTTGAATCTGGCGTGTTCATATTATACCACATACCACCCAAAATGAAAAGGGCAAAAAAGACCGGCACCGCCCATCACTGAGCGGCGCTGGGAATATGGTAAATTGCGCTATAATTACACTCACCCTCTAAGTTTTGATTGGAGCTGTAACAGCTTGCATTGTGAATAGAGAGTTTCTTCTTGTGTTTGGTGCGTTTGAAACTATATAAAAGACGCCGACTCATTTCGCAAGGAAATGGACCGACGCCTTCAATTCTGGTGGACCTGACGGGAATTGAACCCGTGTCCGAAAAACCTATCTACTCAGCATACTTACGCGATAGATGCTTGATTGCCGTTTTGGACTGACAGCGCCTCATTCATCCAAGGTATAAACAGCGGTTACCCACGCTTCTTTTTGGCTTGTAGGCAAGCCTGGAGGAAAAGAAACTATTGACCCTAACCTCGGTCCCGTTTTTGTGTCAGAGGCGGTGCCTCTTATTTGCCGAACCTTTGAACCTCATGCACTTACCCGGCAAAAGGTGTGCCGTTTTGGCCTCCGTCTGCAATCAAGCAGCGATAGGAGCAGCGTAACGATTGTTGTCAGTTACTTTGATTGTGCCCCGTAAGGTGGTTGCGTACCCGCGTGACAAGCCCTTCAGTTCCCCGTCGAAACCATTACAGGCCCATATAGATGCCGGATATAACCGAACTTCCCCGGCGGGTGCCGACACCCCAAGTTTTCGGCTTCTGCTGATTAGAACAGTCGAATCATCTGATTCAAAGAGGTTTACAGTGACACTATACATTGACGCTAGTAAACAACCGAATAAGCAATGACGTTGACCATATACCTTTACATTTACCATCCTAAGAAGCTTTTTGCAAAGCATCCAAGCAATTAGAATGTGTGAGATACACAAAACCAGCAAAAACCCGGAAAGAGCATTTTATTCCTCAATGTCGACTTCAATTGTGGAATCCAGATTGGCTTTGTCGAGAGCCAACTGGATGGAAGTCAGTTCCTCCTCCGTTTTCTTATGCTCGGCCTCGACGTCTTTAGCATCGTAGTTACGGTAGACATATTCGGGCTGGCTCTTGCCATACCCTACGCTCTGCCGAGTGACCGGCTGAATCCGTTTCATGTTGGCAAGGCGGTCACGCTTGCTTGAGAGCATCTTCATGCGGACCAGTGCGGCATCGATGGTATAGCCGAGACCAGGAAGCTCGGTCGTTGTGTTGAATACGTTGATTGCATGTTTGAGCTTGATGATATCATCGTTCAGCGCATCCATCTGACGCTGTGTAGCGGCAAAGTCATAGACTTTGCGCAACTCAGTGACATCTTCGTCCAGACACGCTGTGGTTGTTGCTGTTTCACGCTCCTGGCTCAGCAAAACACGCATCTGCTCATTTTTCTGCTTGACCAGTTTGCTGGCATATGCGGGAGATACCTTAATCATTGTTGCATACTCCTTTTTTAGAAAGTTGGCCACTCGCTCAGGTACGCGGCGCGGCTTTTATATTGAGCTTCTCTTACCTGTTCTGGGGTTATCGGAAGCCGGAATGCTTTGCAGGCGTATTCGTAGCATCTAGGGTTAATGCAATAATGCCCATTCTTGAGGATAATATCTTCATCCATATTATACGCTTTTAGAATTGCGGCGGCAACACCTGCGCTGCGAGAAATTCCTTGGTCGCAATGAATGATGATGTGTTTGTTACCCTGTGCTACATTTGAAGAAACAAAAATGGCAATTTTGCGGGCGTCAAACATAGAGATGCCATTTTCATCAGTTGTATCATTGAAGTCTAAGTAAAGGACTGGCGTAGCAATGTCCAAATGCTCTCTACCAAGTGTGTTGATGGAAATAACACATGCATATGGAATTTCTTCGTTAGCTTTGAGTGACATTTCATGACGGGAAAGCACCTCGACCTGGAATGCTTTTTGTTTGTTTTCTTTTCGTGTGTAATAAGTTGTCTTTAGGTCATCGATAAAATCCACGATTTTGTCTTTTAAGTTTCGCGGTACGTATTTGCGGAGAACTTCTTTTAAGGTGAATGTCATGTCAGTCTGCTGTTTCAAACCTATCAATTGCTGTTGCAGCGTTTGAAGGCAATGTCGTCGCATAATAGTGACTGTCGTACATGGTGTTTTCCCTTCCTTTCGTGTCCAATTCCGTATATGGAAAAAGCACAGCGCCGTCTTCCCTCGTCCTGCTGTGCTGCCGAGCCTTAACAACTCCACCACCTTGTTTTTGAGGAAAAACAAGGAAACCTTCTGGTGGGACGTGCAGGCATCGAACCTGCGACTGCCCGGTTATGAGCCAGGGGTTCCGCCAACTGAACTAACGCCCCAAAAATTGGTGCGGGCAAGGTTCCACACCAAAATGGAAAAAGGTCATGTGTTTACCATGGTCACACCGCCTGAATCTTCGAATCAGACGGAACTATTGACACCAATATTTCCATATATTTATGCGGGCGAGCCCCTTACTCCCACATTCCGGCTTCATCTACAAGCGCGACCTTATATCTGCCGGATTTTTAGCTCGTTCTTTCGGCTTATACTTTTGATGGCATCTTGAGCAATAAGCTTATTTGTCGAGCACGGATACTCTGAGCCATTGGCGTATCTATCACGCTGGGTAGGCCACATCTCATTTAACCCCCGCCGGTTAGTCATTGGCCGCGCCGGTGGACCCGCAAAATCCAGGTGGCGGAGAACTCCCCGCCTGCTGCGACACTTTGCGCAGCAAAACTTGCCCCCTCGCCTTCTCTTATGGAAACGCCGTTGCAGAAGGGGTCTGGCTAGAACGGCTATATCGTGTTCCTGTTACGGCCGGTTTTCACGGCAGGCTGACTCTTCGGCCTCATCGCTTGCTGACAGGATATATCCGACATTTTATGCCTGCCCGTAATGGTTTCCGGGCCTTGCATCCCTGTACAACATCAGCTTCAGCAATGTTTTCTAGCATCATCTTGCCAATGTCCAAGACCATTGACCCGTTTGCTTTGGGATGGAACTGTATACATGGCACTTGCGGGTGATGCAACCAGGGCAGTTTTTGATGAAGAGTTACCCCAACTCTTTGGCAGCGGTTACTTCCCCCCGGATACCGCCAATCGCTCCGCATACAACGTGTTTCACAAAAAAATGCGTATAGCCCATACCATAAAATTTACTATCACTGTTATGAGAATGAAAGTATATGAAACTGTTCGAAACAGGCCGTTATTGATTTCTTGGGCAATAAAAGCCAAAACAATATCAATGACAAGGAACACAGCCATGGGCTGATACACGAAATATTGTTTGATATTTCCCCGCAGCAAAGCAAATATTGCATGGGTCGTACCACAAGATGGACACGGAATTTTTGCTAGAAATTTTATCGGGCATTGGATGTCCAGCAAAACGAAAGCTGCCAAAAGCGCCCCAAAAATTCCGATTTTTTTCAAAAGCCTTGAAATCACATGAACTGCATGACCTTGTTGAAATTGACTTCCCGTGCCCTTTTCATGATGGTGATGGCGTCATACAGCCACAGAACGCCGCAACAACCGCCGGTAAGCAGCTTGAGAACTCCCATACCAATATCGCCCAGCATGAATCTATCGATTCCAAGTCCACCGATGAAAATGGATACGAGCTCAACGACCAGCGGGTCATGGAAAGACAGACCATACAACATACTTTCCTGGCTTTCCGTGAAACCACTCATTTTGGCCCGCAGAGCAGGAATTTTTTCCTCAGGGAAATACTTGCCATTCGTAAGAAAATACTGGTTGATTTTATCTGCTTGCATACCAACTTACTCCTTTCTTTTCTTTTGAAACCTGCATTTATTTCACCTCTGCACAGCCAGAGGTGTTATGGTGGCGGTTACGACTTCCCCGGTACCGCCAATCGCCCGGCTTGGAGACGTTTTAGACATCACATTTGTGTACGCATTTGGGCGTCTCCTTCCCAGCTGGTCGGAGATGCGGGACTCGAACCCACGGCATCCTGCTCCCAAAGCAGGCGCGCTACCAGCTGCGCTAATCCCCGAAATTATTCTTCACACACTTCACTGGCATTTTCGTCTAACAAAGCCATAAGTGTCCAGCCATCAGAAAACTGAAATACCTGTCCCATATAGTGAACTTCTTCAGCCCCAGATGTGTTAATTACAGCAATGGGTTCGTGTCCTTCCGCATATACGCCATCCGCATTCATGTCGAGAAAATCGAACAAATTGAAGCTGTCGTTAAACCTGTAGCACAACCCGTTTAGACGTATTTCAGACATCTTGCCTTCCCCACCCTTCGACATGTTAAAAAATGGCGACCCGAACCGGGCTCGAACCGGCGACCTCCAGCGTGACAGGCTGGCGTTCTAACCAACTGAACTACCGGGCCAGATGAAGGACCACGCTTTGCGGGCGTGGTCCCTTTTCTGCACAGACATCCCACTGTGCTTGGCAAAGTTAACGCTGTTCTCTGCCTTTGATGCAACTATCGGGCGGGTGCGACCCTCTTCCCGTGCATTGGATTTCCAGATGTGATGGCAGTTCCCGCCCGGTTGCGACAAAGGAGGAATCGAACCCCAAACCGTTTTCCCATCACATTTCGTCCCGGTCTCCTGGACAACACGTTTAACGTCCAACGTCACGACGGCTGGTGTTGATGGGCAGATTCGAACTGCCGACCTTTACCTTATCAGGGTACTGCGCTACCGACTGCGCCACATCAACATAATATCGGCGCCCAGAGGTGCAAGGACGCCGATGGCAGGCGCTCCTGCCTTGTTGTTTTAAGCCGGGCGCTACCCGGCATCAGGTCCTCAATACATTGGACTGTCCTCTTGCCTTCTGCTATTCAGCTCGCATATCCTGGAGAAGAATCACTTCTGCATTGGACTATACCTCCGTGTTGATTTTGACATCCGGATGCGAATTACTTCTGCATTGGAGTGTCCTCCTGTTATTTTTTTTGCCCATTTGACTGGGCAGTGGTCAGGCAGTCGCAGCGTCTTTTGCAACTTCTCAGCCAGTCTCACTTATCCATTGATGCAGCGCAAAATCATTGTTCCGGAACTGATAGTGAACCACAACAATATCAAAATGAGGGTTCGGGAGACAATCGTTAGGCGCATCTCCCAGACGCCTGTGGGTGCGGAAACAGGACTCGAACCTGTGACCTCCGGCTTATGAAACCGGCGAGCTGCCATCTGCTCTATTCCGCCATATAGGCGCCGGCGGCGTCTGCCGGTCGGCGCAAGGCGCAGGATTCATGTAGTTTTGATGATGGGGTGTGCCTGTTTGGGCTTGTCACGCGGTCGTCCCATTTCGCTTCACTCTCCCTTCTTTAGGTGTGTAGGGGCCGGGCACGTTGCCGCTGGCCGCCGGTCATGCTGCTTATTTCATATATTTCATAGAAGAACCCATATAGGGCTTGCCGCGATTGCGATACATCACACCCACCATCCTTTCTTGAAGATTACCGGTCACTACCCCGGCGATGCGATTTTGCGAGGACGCAAAACTCGCGTGACCTTTTCCAAGGCGTTGGTTGCAGCAAACCCTTTTCGTGAGGAATGCGTGGCACCATGTTCGCGTGACAGGGCGCTGAGCGCATCTCACGTCAGGTTCAACCGGTGTCCCTGATGAAGGTATCTGCTGCGTGGTGGACGGTGCGGGACTCGAACCCGCGCCCCCCTGCTTGCAAAGCAGGTGCTCTCCCAACTGAGCTAATCGCCCATGAAAGCAAGCCTAGACAACATACGTCAGATTAAGATGTGAAAGATTTCCACATCGGCTTGCTGGTTCTGTGCTGAAGCCGCCCGGCACAGCTTGCCCCACACATCATGGTAACAAGTTTTCCTCTCCACCGTGGATGTGACAACGGCGGGAAGCATCCTCACTGCGTTATGCGGAAACTGCATCGCCAGATATTGGACTATGCGGCATTCTGGCGCCTCGGACGGGAATCGAACCCATGTTACAGCCGTGAAAGGGCCGTGTCTTAACCTCTTGACCAACGGGCCATATAATGCCGGGCTTGTCCCGGCGGGAACTCGATTTATTCGGCAGTCAGCTCGACCTTAGTGGTGTTGCCCTCAGCATCAACGCAGTATGCCGCGCATTCTTCCGTATTGATATAGGCGGTCTTGGCACCCTTGACAGCCTTGACGGCGTTTTCGATGTCCTTGAGCGCAATCTGTTTATCGCCCATCTCGAATACGAGAGCTGCCTTTTTAGCAGTAGCCATTGGAGTGTCCTCCTTTCTCACAAGATTCATGGTGGACAATACGGGACTCGAACCCGTGCCCCCCTGCTTGCAAAGCAGGTGCTCTCCCGACTGAGCTAATCGCCCATGAAAGCAAGCCGAGGGCCCGTTTGCCCAGATTATGCAGCAGAAGATTACTGCTGCGGCTTGCTTTTGTCGCTTTGGAGTGTCCGACACTCGCTGGCCGGCCCATTGCGATTGCATTTTGACCACTTGCATGGATGGCCAACGAGAGCTTAGAAGCTCACCATCAGTTCCGATTTCGTGTTGAGCTGAAAGCGAACTGAAAAGAAAAGCGCTCTGGTGGCGGTTATGTCTGCCCCGGTACCGCCAATCACCCGGTATGTGGGTCAAAAGAAAAAGAAAGGAAGAAGAAAAATGGTCGGAAACCCGACTGGAGCATCGAACGGGAATCGAACCCGCGTCCCCAGCTTGGAAGGCTGGTATACTAGCCGTTGTACTACCGATGCGCACATTGGTGGGAACAAACGGACTCGAACCGCTGACCCTCTGCTTGTAAGGCAGATGCTCTCCCAGCTGAGCTATGCTCCCAAATGATGACTTTAGCCGAGTGCCGCGGTGACTCTGCCAATGAGCCAATTCACTCGTTACCGCTGTTGCCGCGTGGAGGCAGTCATCTGAACCAGCAAGCGGACTATTCCCCGCCCGCCACAGGGGTATGGCAGCCGCCTTGCACACCATACATGATTCTTCGAGAAAACTCGAAACGGCTTGGCATGGATAACAGAAAATGCACCCAACAAAGAAAGGCCTTCCGGCTATTATCCAGGCATCTCGTGCTCGCCTGTTGGCAGAGGAGTTCCGGAAGTTTAGCATGACTGCATACAGCAAACAGGGCCGTACACAATACAATGGCTTTGGCCGATGCCCAACAGACATCGTTACCACCGCTTGCCGCGTGGAGGCAGCCATTCAGAAGCAGCAAGCAGATATTTTCCCATCTGCCAGAGGAGCATAGCAGCCGCCTTTACACACCATGCATATATTGCTGATTACTCAGCACGGCTTGTCTTGCAACGGTGATGAAACTACCCATATCCAGGGGCCTCCCAGCCACCATTACAAGCTCTCGTGTTAGGATGGACTGCCATCCGGAGGTTCACCGCCGGGAGAATAACAAATAGCTGCATGATACAGACTTAAAAGGGAAACATGGAGCCGACTGTCGGGCTCGAACCGACGACCTACAGATTACGAAACTGTCGCTCTACCAACTGAGCTAACCCGGCATATATGGACCGCAACCGCCTTCGCCCCTCGGTCCTGGTATTTAATATAGTGGTTTGGAACAAGCACCGTGTGAAAACCCAGCAACAAAACCATGGGGATTGCCGGGCGGTTGCTTAGCACTTGCGCCATGTGGGTCATGGTAAGAAAGGACAGCAACCTCAAACAAAATCGTATATGGGAGAATGGTGGAGCTAGAAACAGGACTCGAACCTGCGACCCGCTGCTTACAAAACAGCCGCTCTGCCAACTGAGCTACTCTAGCATAGTGGTGACGGTTACGTCTGCCCTGGTACCGTCGGTCGTCCAGCTTATTGGCGTTACAACAGGCTTTATCTAGCCTGTAAATATATTATACCACATTGCGCACAAAATCGCAATAAGCAAAGTGAAAATTTGCTGTTCTTAAGAATGCATCGAGAAAGGGCACTCCGTTAGGGCGAGATGACGACCAGACATTCATCCAATTTTGGCATTGGTATACAGCTCATCCATCACCAGGTAAGTCAATACTTGCTGCGCAACATATCCTTTTCCGTAAGTGGCGACTGCAGAATCGGCATCGGTGCCATACGAACTTTCTATATCTTCGTCGGTCACTTCGATATTAAGGTTTTCTGCGATAGCCTGAATAATGAAGCAATACTGAAGGTCTTGCCGGATGTATTCCTCACTCGCATTCAGATAAGCATCCATATCGTTATACCCGCCGGATTGTAAAAGCTCATCTACGGTCATACCGTTACTGGTGGCGAGTTCCGAAATATAGGCTTCTTCCATTAAAAATTCATTTTCGACGATTTCATCAGGGATGTCTTCCATGAATGCCGAGTTGGTCATCAGATAATCGGCCAAGTAGGACACGACAGATTCGTATCTGGCATATTGCTCGAAATACGTTCGTGCTTTATCTACTGAATCGATAATAGAACCGTCATCCAGTGTGTACCCTTCAAATGCTTTTGCGACATCTGAATTGGTCAATGAGTACACAGCAATATCATTTAGAGTTGTAGTAAAGACGGCGTTAGCGCCAGACAGGTCAATTGTATTTCCTTCGGCATCAGTCGTTTGACCATAGCCGTCGGGGAATGTGACATTGACATCGAATGTTTCACCGACATTGTGGCCGATGATTTGGTCCTCAAAGCCGGCGATGAAGTCTCCGCTGCCAAGTTCCAGCACATAGCCGGTTGCTGAACCGCCATCGAACTCTACCCCATTCACAGTCCCGACAAAATCAATTGTGACGGCATCGCCTTCAGCCGCCGGGCGGTCGGTGATTTGTGTGGCAGTCCCCATATTGATAGTAAGTTCATGGATGTTATTATCAATCGATTCTTCAGATACTTCGCCATATTCAGCGGGTACAGAAATCGAGTCGTAGTCATCCGGCAATTGTACATAATCCGTTGCTTTGATACCCGTATAGTATCCGTTATCGTCTAACGTTGCACTATAGGCCGTCTCCCCTGTTGCAGTTTCAGCCGTTGCCGATTCAGGCGTGGAAACGGTCGTTTTATTCTTCGGTCCACAAGCAGTCAGAAAGATGCATCCTGCAAGAAGTAGGCCGGTGAGTTTGTAAAAGCTATGCATAATGAAGATTCTCGCTTTCTTTTTGATTTTCGTACACCCCAATTATTCCTGGTGGTTCAGCAATGATTTTATTGCAAAGACGTTCTTCAACCGACTCTAAAATCGAAAGAGGTACTAGACATCCCATGCCGTAATAAAAGTTGTCAGATGGGGCATCTTTATTGTGCAAATTATGTGCAGCGCATGAGGTAAATTTGTTTCGCACCCCTTTCGTTGCTAAACAATTGCAAAGCCAAGGTGAGAAGCGGCGCAGGTTTAAAATATAGATGATATCGAACCGTATAAAGCAGTAGAAAACAAAATCAGCTTTTGAACCGAACAGCCATCCGGGCTTGGCACGCTGGTCGACGACGTTGCCGGTTTCCTTGTCGGTATAAAAAGATGGAACGACAGTCTCGGCAAAAAGATTTCTAAGTTCATGCCGGTCGCCTTTAACTTCAATCATTACAGGAGGCCGGTTACGGTAATGATATACGAAGTCAACATCTTTGTCCTGGTATTCTTTGACGTTACGCACGTCATCAAAAGACTCAATTATCCCTTTTGCCTGCTGTTTCATCGAATATTGAATAAACCAGCTTTCGGCAATTTCTGCAACTTTCTGTTGTTCAACGAAATCGTACTGTTTGTTGCTTTTTGGGTTATATAAGCTGTCGTTTGAACCGGTTTTGGGAATTCGGTCAATACTTGCAAATGGCTGCAGCAAGCATTGGTACGGGAATAGTACTGATTGAAGGATAGGCGGGTTGTCCGCTGCGATGATTTGAGGCATTTCCCCGCCCCCTTTCTAAAGAATTAGCCGCAGCACACGATAGACACATTTTGCCAATTTGAGAGGCAGGTATAAAGGACTAACCCGCCATATCGAGCGTCCACTGGTGAGCCATCAGAGAATAGCAGGTTGGTAGAAGCGTTTGTGCCCGTGCCACGATAAGTCACGTGGTATTGGCCAACAGACCCGCCGGGATAGTCGATATACACTTCAGTTCCAATCGCCATGCTACGCACAGCCCCGAATCCATCCTGATTCCAGTGGTCACCTATTACAGTGACGCCGTTGAGACCAAATATGGCGGCACTATTCGGTGTGTCAACAACACCCTGAGACATACTTGAATACAGCGGGATAGAAATACCATAAGCGGGAATCCGAAGACGTCCTGACGCCCCGGCGGGTACGCCCTGCCACTGTTTGGCTTGTTCCCGGCGCCTTGCTTCTTCAGCCGCCTTTTCATGTGCAATTCGGATTGCCTCAAGCTCTTCGAGATGTTTTTGCATCCTGGCATCCAGTTCTTCGGCCAGGTCATCTGCAGCAAATTTTTGGTTCATGTAATTTGCTACAGATTCGAAATATGCCTTTTCCGCCACGCTCTTTGCGATTTGGGCCCTTTCGTACAGTGCCGCACTCTTAGCTTCAGCAGTAAAGGCTGCTTGTTTGCGACCTGCATAATTGAGAAGGTCGCTGATGCCGGTCTTGGGGATGCCGACATCCAGAGCCTGTTGGTTTATTTGATACAAATTTCCGACCGCTACAGCAAAGGCAGCTTTCCCGGCAAAGTTTTTTGCATGCATATCCAAATTTGCCTTGGCCTCATCGACATAGTTGACGTACTCTTCTTTAACCGATTCATAGTCATCGTAAGGGAGGTCTTCGATTTCAGTATCGGGAAGAACAGGCCCAAACAGATGCGGTATCACAAACAAATCCCGTGTGGCGGCATCTACTTCATTGATTGCACTGATTTTCGTTTCAAATTGCCATCGCAGTGACGCTTCTTTCAGGTGATGCATGAGCGGCTTATAAGCCATAAAACGCGCCAATATGGCTAAAACGAGAAAACCGATTATCACTGAAATAGTGCGTCTGATTTTTATGTGCATTGGGAATCACTCCTCAAATTCAAAATAATGGACGAAAAGAAACACAAAAAATAATACGGCAAGAAAGCTATGCTCTTGCCGTATTCGAAAAAGGTGTATAGTGTCAGGCGCCGATTCTGTCGGCAGCGTGTGTGATGAAAGAATTCAGAGTTTCTTTGAGATTGTTAGAGTTGTTAGAGATTACGACATGGGGTGGTGCTACAGCTTGTGTTTTACTGCGCACGCCCATGAGAGGTGTGCGTTTGAATTCCCGGACGAAGTTCTGCTGCCAGGTTCTGGCACAATCTTCGTCTTGTCGCGTATACCCGATGACCGGACGATTCAGTTGCCAACCTTTAATTGCTGGGACTACTGTTCCGTTTGCATCGGCTGAAGAGATGACCATAAACCACGCACCAGAAATGAGGAGCTGGTCCATGATTTCTGAGTTAGAATCAGCAATGGCCGGTGCCTCGCAATGGGCATTCTTTGCAAAGGATTCGAAAGCCTGCCAAAGTTCGATGGCGTAGTCGTGTTCGGATGTTTCGCCGTTGGTCATCACGATAGTCTGTACGTCCTGTTCCCACAAGGCGGGAAAGACTGATTCGCACAGATATGGAATTTCAGTATCCGGGACGGCAAATACACAAGCAAGTCTCATCGCGTCGCCTCCTCATTGTTAACGACGTATAGCGGCATAGGAGTGCGCGTTCCGGCCATCAGAACAGATACGTCGCCGCCTGGCTCAAAATCCATGCTGCGAAGGAAATCGCGGGCTGCATCAACATCAATGGCTGCCGGGGAAACGGCAGTGGCATCCAATACAGGTGTGTACACCGGAATGATGACAGCAGCCATATAGGTTGGGTTGAGCTGATGGAACAGGTAATCCACAATAGAGGTTGCGATACCCTTGCCCCGATATTCCGGCAGAATTTCGATATTCTTCAGTACCAGGACCGAAGCGCTCGGCGGGTCATACTTTGTGAAAGAAAGCCGCAAACGATTCAGCTGCATGGACGCATACAAGCTTCCGACCTGTTCAACGCTTTCAAATACTCGGTTTTGCATCGACACATTACTTTCGGGGCGGACCGTAATATAGGTAGCTTTGGCTACGCCGACTACATTATTGCGGGCACCAGAAAAAACCTTGACGGTGATTTCATCCCGCGAAAGCTCATTGTCGAGCAGTTTGCCGGTTACTTCCTGAGTATCACCGAATGTATTACCTTTGTTGTCACAGGTCAGCCGATGGATAGTAGTCTCCATGTTGAACTGCTGGCAATAATCGTTTGAAAAGAAAAATGCTGCAATACGCTTCAAAATATTCTTACCTCACAACTTTATTCGACACAGAATTTCGCTTTTTTCCCGGTGAAAATTACGACCATGGATGGACGCATTCCACCGGCAACCGGATGTGCTTCATCTTCATTGTTACCATTGACCCAAGAGGGCACAATCGGATTGACAAATTTGATTCGTTCAGGAAGAAAGCGGACAACCACACCATTCTGGTGATAGATGTTATCCTTGAACCACCGGCTGTCAGTGCTGACCGGAAGTAGCATAACCACAGTCGTGCCTTTCTTTTTTGCTTCAGAACTTGCTTTCTCGACCCAATGGCGAAGCTCTTTTACGCCGCTCGGCGGGCAGCAGAACACTGTCTCCCCTTTCCAGCTTTGTTCCAGTCCGTTTTCTTTGGGGGAATAGAACTTCTTGCATTTTGCATTAAATGGCTGCGCACAGGCGTCCAGGGTAAAGTGAAATTCTTTATCCAGCTCATCAAACAACCACTGTGGAGTCGACCATTCGGCTGTCAGTGCGCGGTTCGTTTTCTGATTTCTTGACTTAACTAAATTTACGGCCAAATGGATGACCTCCTTTTCTGAATATACATATATTATACCACAATACACTTTATATGGCAACGAATTAAGGGCGCGTGAATTATCTCTTCTACGCCTTTGGGCTTCTTTTGAGCTTGAGTTTCTGACCTCAAACCAACAAACTTTAATTAAAGCCATCGGCCTGTTCAATAAGAACGGACCGATGGCTTTAAAGAGTTTCTTCCGGACCAGGTTCAGATTCGAACCAATGTTTAATTTTCCTCTTTCTCCAACAGTGCTTTGAACCGCCGCTTTGAGAATCCGACAAGGACCGAGAAGGATGCATATCTTCCCAGCCCAGCTTTGCTATACGGGTCATCACTTCGGCGCCGCATTACATTAAACGGATGCTCAATTTCGGCAACTGCATCAGTCGAGTCAAGAATTGAATTTCCTGCATATGGTATCTCGGCAAGGTCCCAGCCCTTAACGAGGTTTGGCGCCTCACACTGGCTCAACGATTCAAGTTGCCTCCAATTGCTTGGCATAATCAAAAACCAGAGACTGGCTTTTCCTTGTGCATCAGAGCCGAAATCTTTGCGAAGGTCGATATCGCATGTACACAGAGAAAACCGTGTGCTGTAATCCAGCTCTGGAATTTTATACCTGGTATCTGGAAAGACGGCGACGTCGATTCCTTGCCACGCTACTTTTTTGTACTTTGAGCGGTTCCACTCCACATCTACCACTTCTCCACTCAGATAGGGATGTGGCTCCTTAGGCTTATCCCAATGTGCGACATCCTCTTTCTGATAGATTTGACAGCAAATTTGTTCGATAACGTCCTTGCGTTTCAGAATCGCATCACGCCACCACTCAGTAACGGCGTTGATACCACCAAAGGAGATATACTCTTCCAGCAGTTTCTGTTTGATGTGGTTCGCCAACTGGATTCGGCATTGCCGATACGCTTCCATTCGCATCCTTGCAGTAGACCCGACAAACTCAGGTGTATACGTTTCACCCGATTTTTCTGGCAGCATAGCAAGGCACGAATCGGACCGTAGCAGTGACGCTGTATCTAACTCGAAGTCATCCCCGTACATATCGACAAGCATCTGGGCATATCCAGTCTGCTTTTTGAAATATCCCTTTTCCCAGTGTGGCTTGCCCTCGTTGCTGGCATAGTCAAACTCAGCGCCAGCAGAACCAGATAGCACATCATCCCTGGAAAAATCGATATTGACCGAGCTGAGGGTTTGCACAAGAGCGTTGCTCTGGTACGCAACCATGTCCACTCCCCTGCTCTCGACCTGCCGAAGATTAACAGGCATCAGGCTGTCGATGTAGGTCTGCGGCAAGTCGATAGGCTTTCCAACGAACTTGTTGCTGAGCAGAACCATCGACAGGATGACGGGAATATAGCTTTCCGGAGACAACTCAACGAATCGCAGTTTCGAATCGTCAATTTTGTGCTCATGGGAGTATCCCTTGTAGTCGTAATCACCGAAAGAAAACGCTTCATAAGGGAAAATGCTGTATGCCTTGCTATCACTCCAGCGCCCGTTTCGAGAGCGCTGGTGTTGCCCCAGGTATGCTTCATCGGGTCGTTCGTGTGCGGAAATTAGATTTCCATTGCTTTTGACAAAGTACCCAAAGTACCCATCCGCCGTGTCACCCATCGTGATATAGCAGAGATACATACCATCCTCGGCTTTGTCCAAGGACAATACGCACTGTGCGAGTGTTGGGAAAACATGAATTTGAGATGAGTATTTGGCAATGGACTTCACCTCTCCGCCCTTCCGATACAAGTCGTAGTGGAGGGTGGAAAGATTCTCGACGACAGCCTCAACAGAATCAGCTATTACAGCTTTTTCCTGCTCAAGATTCCGTTTGCCGAGCATTGCATTTCCGCAAATCTGCTCTACGACTTTCTGAAGGCGGTCGGCAAAAGCCTTTTCGCCTTCAAGTACGACCGGAGAATGGAAATCCGCATAGGCTGCCTGGTACTCTTTGAGCTCTTCCGGCTTATCAAGGATATCCCAGAGTCGAATTCGAGTATCCTGCATAGCCTTTTTGAATACCTGCTTGGCGTATAAAACTGCCAAAGCGCCGGACGGTTCATAGTCTCTTAGCAGTGCTGAGATTCTGTCTCCGGCTTTGTGGTAATCCCACTCGCTTGACAAAAGGTTGAATTTATGCTGGTTGGGGTCGTACCCACTGAACTCAAACCATCTCGACAGGATTTCTTGAATAGTCATTTCAAGTCCTCCCATCATCAAGCATCCAGTGCATCCATCAGTACATTTGCCGAAGGAACCAACCCAGCCATCAACTGACGAATTGTGACCTCTGCGTTTTCAAGTAACGCATTGTCGCGTCCCCGTCGCTGGACTTGATACGTATCCGGGCATGTCCCGAACGCATACACGCTCTGACCCTTGTATAAGATGCGGCACATTGTACCGTTCCGTACGGTCTTTTCGGTTGTGATGGTGAAATCACTTCTGTTTCTCATTGTTTTTTCCTTTCTGTTGTTCGTCCATAGTGTCAATGAACCGCTGGATATATTTCAGCACAGTTGCCTTAACAGCTTTCATTCCTCCGTTGCTCACGACGCCTCGCCTAACAAACCAGTCGTACACACGCTGTTCGATAGTGTCTTTTTCACGCATATCACAATATCTTCCTCGGCCACAAGCAACACATTTGCCGTCTATCCACTGTGATTCGGGTACTCCTCAATCATTGCATTTAGGATATACTTTAGCCATTAAGCACCCTTCCTCCCATGCGACTCAAGTTCAGTCGGTTGATTTCGATTGCCAGTTCCTCGACCTGGTTGCGGTTCGGATGGTCAGGCAAATCCGTATGCTTTCCAGCATACTGAAGTCGTTTATCGTATTCTGTGACCATATCGAAGAATTCCTGTTCGTATGTCCCGTCTGGGAGCATATACTTTCCAGCACGGATACTCATTAACAGGTCGTGGTCCTTGTCCCGATAGGTGTTGATTTCGCCCTTTTCGAGAATATCGAGCGCCATCAGATACAAGCGGACGAGGTGCATAGCATGCTTATTCAGCTGCTTGTCAGATTTGTCCTTGGCTCTCTCATTGCGCCGCCCAAGAGAATCGTAACTTTTCACGATTCCAGCCAGTTCTCCGAGATACCCCTTCATCTCTGCCAGAGGAATACCCGTAGTCTCAAAAACATGAAACGCCTGAATATCGTCAACATACACATTGATAATAGGGTCGCCGTTCTCTTTAAAACCAGCGGTTTTGAGTTTGAACAAGCCGTGCGGAATACCATGCTCGTTCTCTTTCAGATTCATGCTGCTGTTGCAAGTCGTCAAGATGAAATCGGCTTTTTCTTCCGGCGATACCCTGTGACGGGCAACAGCAATTTGGAGCCGGCGGAGCTGCGCTTGTGCATAGCCCCCGAAGGAATACATAGCCTTGCGACTCAGGAACAGATGCTTGTTATCAAGCAAAAGCTGCCCGCCGGGCGATACCTGGACATAATCCTGTGGCCGGCATCCAAGCATCTCAATAACGTTTGGGTTGCAGTTCATGATGAGGCCCAGATACTTTTTGAAACCGTATACAGTCGTATCGGTCGCATTATCGATTGCTTGTTCGAAGTTGGATAAGCCGAACAACTCTTCCATCGTATTTGCTGTTACACCCCGGACATCAATATCTGAGCCCTCAATGTTTGTGCCATAAGCATAGCTTCCACCGAGAGTCAGGAACATGATGTTCGGTCCGAGGTGTGGATTGGTTCGCAAGAAATCATATTCTGGTCTTGCCACGGTTTCTTTTAGATGCATAAGCATCCTCCTTTCATTATTTGCGTTATCAGATTTAGATGCGGATTTGCCAAAACAAAAAAGGCAGCCGCTTACTTTTTAATAAGCGACTGCCTTGTGTAGCGTGTTTTCAGTTGTAATTAAAATGTTTGCTATGCTTTGGCCGTATTAGTATACCTACTTTGCGACATTGGCCATTCTAGGTACAATGCCTTGGCCCGATGCAGCAAAGTGGCTTTATCGTTTTGTATCTGTTCGTTGATGACTTCTTCCAACAACGCATCCAATACACGACCCATATCTTTTCCAGGTTTGTATCCGGCAGCAATCAAGTCCTTACCATTGATGGCCAAATCCTTGAGCTTGAACGCAGACTCTTCATCCAGCACCTGCTGAAGAGTAGCCGCAAAAGGAACCGTTTGATTATCGAACTTTGCCCAGGCTGCGGAAGTGTGCGCCCTGTTATCACACTCTCGGAGTTTCAGGAGCCGGTGAAGTTGGTCGACACCCAGCTTGTTGAGAAACCGCCGGGCACAGGGCTTTGTTGGGACAAATTCAGCATCATGATTGGCAATGAGCTCAACCACAGTATTCAAAAATTCATTGCCGCACCGCAGCCGGCTCAAAACCTTTTTGGTCTTTTCGGCGCTGATTTTAGCGTGGCCATAAAAATGGTCAAAACCATTCTCATCGGTCGTCTTAGCATCCGGCTTGCCAATATCATGAAGGAGCAATGCCATTCTGACACACGGGTCAGCCCACTCATCGGGGAACTGATGGCAGGTCTCTGCATTACCGAGAGCACTCATGATATGATAAAACACGTCCTCGTGATGATACCGATTGTTTTGTTCTACACCATAGCACATCTCTAATTCTGGAATAACATAACGGATGACCATGCCGTTATGAGCTTCCAATGCCTGCTTTGCATACGGCGCCGTTACGATTTGCAGTATCTCAGAGCCGATTCGTTCGTGAGCAATTTTGCTCAGACCACTGATTTCTCGCCCCATTGCCTCATACGTATCGGGTTCAATAGCGAAACCCAATTTAGCTGAAAATCGAACAGCGCGAAGAATACGTAAAGCGTCTTCCTGAAACCTCTTACGCGGCTCGCCTACGGCCCGAATCACATTATTTTCCAGGTCTTCTTTACCACCAAACAGGTCGATAAGACCTTCTTTCGAATTATACGCCATTGCGTTGATGGTGAAATCCCGACGGGCCAAATCCTCTTTGAGGTCTCGCACAAACGAAACGGATTCCGGACGCCGTTTATCCAAGTATTCTCCATCAATGCGAAACGTGGTCACTTCACACATCCCTGCATAGGTCTTGACAGTAACAGTGCCGTGCTGAATGCCGGTCGGAATGGTGTTTTCTTCCCCAAAAATGCGAATAACATCTTCAGGAAATGCATCGGTGCAGATATCCCAATCGTTGGGCGCTTTACCCATCAGACTGTCTCGAACGCAGCCGCCCACAATATAGGCATGGAACCCTGTCGCACCGAGACGGTCCAGGATTTCTTTTGCTGAATCCGAGATACAAATGAACATAAGTGAACCTCCAACGACTAAAGTTGCGGGCTTCCTTCCAATTTATTTAGGAGAGCTTAACCCTCCCCCTCAAAGAATTGTCCCCTCTCAAGCAGGGGTAACCTTATCTTGCAACGTCTTTTCAAGATACGGTTTGATGGACGCGACAATAATAGCCCGAATCTTCCGATGCTGCGCTTCGGTGATACCCTTCTTGTCACGCTTGTTGAACATCTTGAGCATGAACTCGTAATCGACCGTTCCGTTGAAACGATTGTGTTTTGTGTTGAAGGCACCGACATCGTACAGGTGTTTGAGAACCTTGCGTGAGAAATACTCAGAATTAAGCGAGATGAAGCGACCGCTCTCGACGGCATGGTATAGTTTAAACATCTGTTCATGCAGGGCGGCCTGCTCGGATAGGTCTTCGCGCTCAAACTTCTTGATGCAGGAGCTGCCAATGGGGAATAGGATATTCCCGTTGATTTCGTTGCGGATAGTGAACAGATACACGAGTTCTTCCTTGCCACAAATGCAGGAATGGCTTTTCGATTTGTCTTCAATGCAGCCGGCAATGGCCCATTCCTGTACGGCGTTTTCCCAGTTATCAGCTTCCGAAGCATTGATGACTTTTGCGATTAGGGTGCGTACGTATACAGAGTTTTTTCTCCCAGTGCTAGTTTTTGGAAATTCGAGCTCTGAACAGTGGTGCATCTTATCGTCGCTATCCCGAATGAAGACGATTTTGTTATCAGGGTCAAACTCGATACTTTTGACTTTGAACTGGGCACCGTTGCTTTTTAAAAGGACGATTTCATTTGGCTGTAGTTTGGCGGCCTGTGCATATGTCATTTCTGCTCGACCTCCTTGACTGGCAGATTGTGTTTCCCGTGCACATATTATACCACAAATTGCACATTTTCGCAACTAACGAACGAGAGCCGCCGGATAATTCCGACGGCTCTTCGTTAAGTTGACGTGTAGGGGTTATGGGCTTTGCCGACTGCAAATTAGCATGGTGGCAAATCATTCAGGATGCGAAGTTTTGGCAGAAATGGTTCGTCATCGTCGTCATCGTCTTCATCGTCACGCTTATTCAAATCGAATATATTCTCAGCAATATCGTCAAGAAATGAGGTCCGCAAAGCGAAAGCCGACGCGCACATAAGGGGCGAAATTTCGAAACGATTGATAATGGTCGAGTTGTCGCCATTGAGGAGAATCAAAAGTTCAGGTGCGCTATCATCATCGAAAAGTCCAATGCGGTTATCGACCAAAAGAGCGAATGGGATACGGCAAACGAAAGCGTTTCCACTATTTTCTTCCTCACTGCTGGACAACAGATTTTGCGCAGATTCGAAGTCAATGAAAACAGGAATGCCAATATTGGTATCTCCAAACAAATCCGTCTGGTCCTCTTCAGGCAACAGTGTAGCACAAGAAAGCTCTTCTTTGCCTATTTCGTCAACGGCGACAATAACATAAACAGGCACACTTGACATTACATGTACGGCAAATTCAATATCCCTTGCGTCTTTCCAAATATCCTTGGCGTACCCATACGATGATTTTCCAGCGGACATTTTATCCATAATGGATTCGACCAGGTCATCGTTATCTAAAATTTCAATCGCTTTTTCCCATGCTCCCTTGTCATCGGGAATATCGGCAATCAATTTATCAATGGCTGTAAAAAGTTTTTTCATGCCATGCTCCTTATATTATGCTTTGTACGGCTTCCCGTCCAGATAAGGTTTGTATCCGCCTTCTGCACGGTCCTTAATTTCTTCTTTTGTAGCAATGTACTTCTCGTCAATCTTTTTCTTGCCGTCGGCCTTGTCTACATATACTCGATGTCGGCTTTCATATATCATGCCACCCTTGCGAAATTCGAATATATGGTCCGTCCAATCTGGGGTTTCTGTATTTTGTTTTGCTTTTCTTGGCATTTTCATCCCTCTTATTTCTCAATTTTTAACACCCCGACTTGTTTGGGCGACAAATCAACGTCGATGTATTTGCTGTGTGACAAATGGTCATGATATTCTGAAATACAGTCGACAGGAACATGCCCGAAGATATACAATATATCCGTATGGTCTTTTCCTTTCCCTGCCCGTGGGTCGGTCGAATAAATGTTAGGGCCGAATGGGTTATTGTGTGTGATTACGACCTGCTTATATTCAGCTTTAGGCGTACTGATATTAACTTCCTGGCAAGGGTTACGCCAAAGGGCTTCGAAGGCTTCCCGCGTTGGTGCAGAGCCGGAAAAGTATTCGTACAACGTGTGCTCAGCATCATACGGTGGTCCACACATCGAATCCAGGAGGCTGACAACCAATTTCCACATGGAATCATCCTCCCAGGCCAGCGTGTAGACAATGAACCGTCTGACTGCTTCCTCGAAATTTCTTGGCCTTGTATCGATGATGGCAAAACGTTCGTCCAGAGAACATTTACATTGTTCGCAGTCCTTGGCCATTTTCGGATAAATGACGCCAGGTTTGAAAAACTTGAAAACCAAAGCAGCGGCAGCAACATATTTCTTGCCGAAGGAAAGAATCGTCTGGTACATGGGGAGAAGCAATAGATGTTGATATTCATGATTGCCCCGGACCACATGTGCTTTTTCGCCCAGGTCACGGACAAATCGTACAACGCGGGCGTTATGAGCGCCACGGTCGGTTAGGTCGCCCACAAAAACGACATCATCACCCTTTTGGTATCCAGCAGTTTCCAGTGCCGAAATCAGCTTGGGATAGTTTCCGTGTACATCACCAACCACAAAAATATCAGACATTCTAGCCCTCCCCACCTTGCAGCGCGATAAGTATATTATACCATATTTTCGCCATCGCTGTTGTCAGTATCGTCGCCGTCATCTTCGTCCATTACCTCTGCCGTGCGTACACGGTTCTTGCGGCGGCATTCTTCAACGAGCTGGACAACCAGTTCTTTGACGTCGCGAGCATTTTTTACATGCTCAAAGCGGATAGCGGGTGTAGTAGCGTCAGTAGATGTGATGATTACAGTGCCGGTTCCACTCAAACGTTCAAAGAAGCCCTGACTATAGCTGACATCTCGCACTCGATACAGCATGATTTCTTCCTCGCGGGTGTTAAGCAACCCTGTTTGGATATTGATGCGAGACGGTGACAGCCGGTAAATGGTGAACGAGATTGGCAATGCGAATACCGTCAACCGTTTCCGGTCCATCCAAACCGTTTCCTCGGTTTCCGGCTTGATTTTGAATTCACCGAGATGAAGTTTTTCGGCCATAATATATTCCTCCCCAAGAAATCAGATGAAAACCGCTACAATCAGATAGAAGATGTACAGAAACTGCCACAGAAAATATAGACTGCATAACAGGAAAATGACGATGCAGGTTATCAGCATTTTCTCCAGGAAGTCTTCAACAGGGTCTTTTGGGTGCTGCATTATTGTGACACCCCTCGTTCTATAAGAAAATGGTCGTTATACAGAATGTTCAACCGATATTGTGGAATGAGGATATCCTGATGCATATGACCACAAAACCAGAACTTGTACTTTGTGTTTTTTAGAATGACATCGAGATATTTCGATACAGGGTCAAAATAGCTCGAATCAAATCCCATCTCGTATAGGATGCTTTTGGGCGCCGTATGTGTAATGATATAATCGACCTTTCCGTCATGCTTGCCGAGCGTCGAAAATCCGTGCAGACATTCCGGCATGCTTGGTAGTTCTGCAGGAGACCAATCAAAGCCAGGAATACGGAACATTTTGTCATGGGATTCGGCACCGCCAAAACACCAGAAAGTATGACCGTCGATTTCGTAGTATTCTCCTCGCTGCAGATGAATCACATTTGGGGCATCGGCCGAACGGTGTATCAGGCCACCGTGCCACTCCTCGCTTGGCTGGCTGTACCAGTATTCGAAGCACTCGTGATTCCCGTCTACGAAAAGGATGTTAAATGGTTTGCTGGCAAACCAATCAATCCAGTATTTATAAGTTCTACGGCATGACCGAATATCGGGATTCGGGTCTTTTTTCGACTCGGGCAAAATATCTGATGGCAGAAACGGAAATCCGAAATCGCCACAAATGATGACATAATCGTTTTCGGTTAATCGCTTTGATTCTGGAAATTGCCGTGCGCTTAACTTAGCCGTGTCGATGCCGGCATGAGTATCACCAAAAATATATACGGACATGAAGATTCCTTTCTTGTCTTATTTTCTATCGTGAATTTTCCCATCAATTACAAAAAACAAAAGGCTCAAAATATACAGTGCAATAAAGACAATTAAAAGCATCACCGTATTGATGAAAAAATTCGGCATATTGATTTTCATAACGGCACCCACAACGCACCCTAACACGAGCATGATAACGCTAAGCAGGTACCCAGCAAAACCGATGAAGCCGAGATATTCAAAAAAAGTTTCCAACTTTACTAACATAACAATCACCCCAAAATTAGAATATATCATCACAACAGATTTTCTCCCGCGCTTCCTTTAGCTGCTGTTTTAGATATTTGTTGTGGCGCTTTGAAACAGAAAGAATTAGCCATTTTTGCTCTTTATCACATAAGTCGCAAAACTTGGCTTCCCTCTTTTTTCGAATACCAAAGAAGTCCGGTCCACCATAATACACCAGTATACCAATGCCCGGCGGAACGCGGTTTCTAATCCTCGGATATAGCTCCTCCGGGACTGCATAATAGTTTGCGTTCCCGACGAAGTTATGGCCGTGCTTGCTGAAAAAATCGGAAAGAGAAACCTTAATTTCCACACAGATGATTAGAACTTCGATTTGATGTCTTTTTTTGTGGACAGTATTTCCCACTTGGTGTTCGCTGCTGTAGCACTCCTGGACCCGGACGTAGTCAATTAGACCGCCTGTTGTCGTGCCATTTTCGACAGGCACTTCAGTCGCACTGAAACCTGGACGGAAAGTATCTACCTGGCATCCGGCAAATTGTTTTGGATACCAAGCGAACAAGGCTTTTTCAATTTTTCTCGTCAATTCGGTTTTTGACATAGTTCAAAAGGCAAAATACAGAGAATCGTTGTACATATATTATACCACTCGACACTTGCTGCCGCAACGTATAACAGGCCTCCCGCACAAATCTGCGAGAGGCCTGCCACTTCAGACGATGGTTATTTTTTATCTACCGGCGCATCAGGAGTGCCGTTGCTTTTCAACTCTGTCCCTTGAGAGGATTGCTTGTTCATATCAGGCAAAGAGGCCACATCCAATTTCACATGGCGGTTGACCTGCGCATCGTAGCTCTGGGCGTTCACAATGTCAACGAGGTCAATGCCAGTAGCATCCTTGACTGTATCGAAGGTCTTGGCAAGCAAGGTCGGGACATTGCCGGCTACGCCATCGACACTATTAGCAGCGGATTCATCACTGCCGTAGATGGTGATTTTATCGATTTGTTCAATGGACTTGGCAACCTGTGCGGCCATGTCAGGAAGAATCTTAACGACCATTTCGGCCATAGCTGCCTGGCCATATTTTTTGTAGGCTTCGGCCTTTTTCTCCATCGCTTCGGCTTCAGCGATACCCTTGGCTTTGATGCCGGCCGCCTCGGCCTCGGCCACCTTGCGGATACCTTCTGCCTCCTGCTGTTTCGCATACAGAGCTGCATCGGCATTCTTGCGCTGGGCGTATTCCTGGGCATCCGCTTTACGCTGCGACTCGTACAATGCCGCGTCGGCCTTCTTCTGAACCTCGGCATTCAGCCGTTCGCGTTCAACCTCTGCGGCACGGGCGGCCAATTCGATTTTCTTGGTCTCAGCCGCAATCTCGGCATCTGCCGTACGCTCCTTAATAGTCTTGGCCTGAACCTGTTCTTCGATTTTGCCGGCAGCATCCGCTTCTGCAGCCGCCTTATCTTCGGCAGCCTTCAATTCGGCCTGACGCAGAGCGAGTTCATTGTTCTTTTCGGCAATAGCCTTCTTAGATGCAACCTCGGCGTCGTTGGCTTCTTTTGCGGCATTGGCTTCGGCAATTTTAATATCGCGGTCAGCAGCGGCGCGGGCGTTGGCCGCGTCGCGTTTGACTTCCATCTCACGCTGGACACCGATAGCTTCGACAACGCCATGAGATTCGCCGCAGCTATCCACGGCGTCCTTAACATCCTGAATGGTGAAGGTCACAACCTCCAGGCCCATCTTAGCGAGGTCCGGACGACTATTTTCCATCACGCGCTGTGCAAATTCCTTGCGCTTAGTCAAAACATCCATGACAGACATCTCAGCAACAATTTCGCGCAGATTGCCCTGAAGAACGTCGTTGACTTTCTCGTTAATCTCTTCTTCCTCCATACCAAGGAAGTTTGAAATGGCCATTTGCTGACGGGCAGTAATGTAATCGATTTTCGATTCGACACCAAGTTCCAGCATTTCTTCTTCAGAAATACTGGAATTATCGGAGTATACTTGTGCGGTGACGACAGAGTCAATCCACAGAGGAACACCTTCGCTGGTTTTGACACCTGTTTCCGGGGTCTTGACGTCCATCTTCATAATGCGCATATCAAGGGTATCCGCGCGCTGAACAAACGGAATAACGAAGGCACCTTTTCCGCAGACGACCTTGGGTTCTCGATGGCCAAGACCCGTGATGACAATGGCTTCAGTGGGAGGAGCTAATTTTCAAAGCACCCGTAAGCAGTGCGTGCGGCAGGGGCGTTTCGGTATTTGTCGTGTATATATTTGACGCATCGGGCTGTCAAAACGAGTTCGGATGGATGATTCTTGTCTTTCTCAATAGCCTCGATTCCAGCATAAGGAATTTCGTATTCAGTATATTTTGTGTTAATGGTTGTTCGCCTGCTCATATTTACGTCTTGCGTCAACACAAAATCGACTAATGAAACCTGGCTTTGCCAATCCTGTTCCACATATCGAAACACGAGCTTATTATTTTCAAAGATGACAGCCGTATTGCTCATACCGGCACACGGCGCCATATAAGCATTTCGGTCATTTTTGTAAAAGATAATTGCTGCGGACGCAAAAACAATTTCGAACGGAAAGCAAATACACATATACCAGGATACATAGTCATACCATCCCTTGCTAGGGTCAGCTATCTGGTAGGTGATGAAAATAGAAAGAATCGGCCATAGGAATGCCAAAAACATAGCAATACGGCGAGGACTAGTCTCTGTGCTTTTCCATTTGGGATTCTCCTTGTGTGAAGTCCGCTCGTATTTTCGTAGAGCTTTGTTGTTTCCCCTGAAAACAACCTGGCTTTTTTGACATTTGTTATTCATCTCATACACCTTGCAATTTGGGATTATAGTGCTATATTCCGTGCGAGACCACAGAAGATTTCCAGCTGTTCTTTTTCCTGGCGGAGGATGATATATCGCTTGCGGCGAATATTGATTTGATTTTGCATTGTTGGTCCTCGTCCTTAATATAAATGGAACTTATAGTTTGGATACTTTGCTTTTAATAGTTTCCACTTCAGGTCAAATACTTGTGTTGTCAGCCATTTCTTCTTTTTCTCATCGTAGCCTTTAACGTCCTCGATAACAGTTACGCCATTTTCATCATAGCGAAAATCAGCACAATACCTGATGGGTCGAAGATGTTCACCTTGATAATCGCAGCCGTCCTGAATAATGAGTACTGCCTGCCGTTCAAGATTCTGAATCGTACCAGCGTTATCGAGTAGGCACAACTCTTGGTAACGGTAATATTCTTTTACACTGTCGAAATTCTGACTGACAGCGCCATGACCTGTGATGAGCGCTGCAATTTTCTCTTTGAGGGAATTCTTCCCGTCGGCCCAATCAGCAGTATTAAAGACAAACCCGTCTTGGAATATGTATACCGGGAAATTTCGGTACTTGTTCTTTTTCTGTGGCCGCTGTTCCGTTCTTTGGTCGACTTGTTTTTTACTGGGTCGGTTAACGGAAAGAGCCGGATTCCTTTTTAGAAGTTCGTTAAACTCGTCTTCAGATAAGGTAAACGTCACGACTCACCCCTTTTAACCAGGTCATTCCGCGTCACCAATAATGAGAATATTCTTAGCAAAACAGAGCAATTCTTCCTGTTGCCCATCACCGCCATAGTAAAATGCACCGTTAAGCGGCCCCTTGATTCCTACCCTCTTGCGATAGCCGTGAATGTCAGTCAGATTGACGCGCATGCCGGTGTACAACGGGACCGTATTGCCATCCGGCATTTTTGCATTCATCCCCGTATACACGCCGATACTTTCCGGGATGACCTTGTACAGAACCATAGCTCTTGGCATGCCCCAGTCGGCGAAATCTGGCTCAAGGATATAGCATTCGCGGGGAATGCGTTCCCCATCTTCAGCAAAGGCATACAGCGGCGTATCTTCATAGAAAAAGCCAGTCACCCATCGGCCATCCTCTTTTCGCTTACCGCGATTAGGGTATATTTGCATACTATTGTCCTCCGCTCTTTTGCTCACGACCTCAGTCGTTCAATTTGCAGGTTCTTTGTCCGCCGGGCAAATGAACGCCGTGTATGATGCCGAGTCTTTTTTGAGTTCGGCAAATTCCTTGAAGAACAGATTCGCATAGGCAATATCAAATGGTTCGTCGGCCTTATCGTTTCCCTTGCTCTGATAATAAATTTGGATATTATCGGCATAGAAGGCACGTCCTGGTACTTTCCCCATCTTACGAACCGAAATTTCCTGGCATGCCTTGACCATATCTGCACGGTTATTCTCACTGCGGATATCATAGCCGGCCAGGAAAACAGGCCATGCAAAATCCGGGTTGTTTCTATCCTTAATATAGACCAATGTACAGAGCCGACGTCGCTCGGGTTCAGAATCGGCTTTATTCAGCCAATCACAGAGATGACGATAGTCTGTTACTGTTTTTTTGCGGCCCAAAACCATCTCCAAATTTTTCACGTCTGGGATATTCTCAGCGCATTTGGATGCCAGAGCTTGAGCCATATTGAGAAGGTCGGCACTGTTATTGATAGTCGTCTCACCGCGAACGTTTGTTTCGATGACTTTGTCGAGATGATATTGTTTACTCGGCGCCGCTGAATCATCGCCAACGGTTTTAAAATAGAGAAGAAACACTTTAAAGTCGTTCACGTTGCAGACCTCACTTTTTGAAAAGCGAATAATATGTACGGAAAAAGCCCCAATGGCCTGAACGACCACTGGGGCAAAAGAAATCAGGCGGTTTCGGTGTTTGTATCGTTATCGGTGGCGGTATCCGCAGCGTTGTCGAAGGAACCAGAGAGCGTATTCACCTCTGCCGGTTCGTTGCTAACAGCCTCGGCTTCCTGACTTTCGGAAGTCGAGGTATCTGCTTCGGTAGCAGCGGCAACATCGACCTGTTCCGGCATCGCATCGATATCGGGAACCATCTCGGCAGCGTCTTCGTGCGGTACGATAGGTTCGTCAGAAGTGATGATGGTATCGACCGGCTCCTCACCCATCCGGCGCATATCCGTGACCAACGCATTGACCTGGCGCTTGTGGCGGCAATCGCGGCAGCGAACCGGCATGTTCTCATACCCATGATTCACAAGGAAATCATGTTCGCCGACAGTGATGACGAATTCCTTGCCGCAGTCACGGCAAGTTGCCGTGGCATAAACCTCATTACGGCGGTTGCCAGAATGCCCCTTGCGATGTTCACGTTCCTGCTCGCGTTCCTTGCGATGGCAATCCATGCAGGTTTCATAAAGCGGTTTTTGCTTGAAAACAAAATCCAGGACCATAGGGACGGAATACTTGAACTCATTGCCACATTTTTTGCAGATATGAGAGAGGCCGCCGTGTTCACGTTTGTAATCCTTCAGTGCCTTACGGCAATCTGGACAGTAGTTCGGCAGAGAGTATCCCTTTTCTTCCAGGAACTCCTTCTCCCCCACCGTGATGGTGAATTCCTTGCCGCAATACTTGCAGTTGCGGGTTTCAGCCACAGTATTCTGACGTGCCAGTTCTGCAGCCGCTTCGGCCTTCAAGTCTTTGTTCATGCACTCACGGCACAGGGTAATGTTGTCATCAGCCGTAGAAAAAGGCTTATGACATTTGGCGCACGTTTTTACGATGGTCTTGATGCGTTTCGACATGTGTTTGGTCTCCTTTGAAAAAGGTTATGAGGTGTATTTTGTAATACATATATTATACCACAATACGTCGCGCGCCGCAACGAATATAAACCTAACGATACCAATATTTTTCAGTTTCCTGATGACCTGCAAAATTGGACCGCGATAGGTTGAGCCATTTTTTAGAGAAACCCGATGTAGAATTGAATGTGGGGTCAGTATAATAGACGTTCCCATCATCGCGTATAGCAGTCCAAGCGTGGAATACGTTGTCATCGGTATAGCCGAGGCAGTATGCAGACTCATAGCCGAGCATTGACATGAGATAGTTATATGTTTTGGCATACCCGGAACATATAGCTTGGCGAAAAATCAAGGGACCGAGAATCGTATCATAGGGATGTTCGAGTTGCTCGGCCTTATTTTGTACATAAGAGGTATTGTATGTCAGATATTTGTTTACCTGTTTAGACGCCTCGAAAATATCAGACGCGCCAAATTGGTCTTGAAGCCGGGCGAGCTTCGCTTCTAATAGCGGGAGATAAGCATTTCGTTCCTCTTTTGTGAGCCAATAAGTAATGTCAAGTGTATAAGTGCGTGTCCCGTCTGGATTATTGGTCCAAGTACACCAGGTAATGGATTCCACCCAAAAGAATTCTGGTGTTTCCTGTGCTATGCGGGCAATCTCGATAACACGTTCCATGCTGACTGCAGTCTCGGACCGAACGGTAAACACTGCCTGGTCATCAAAATTCCGGATAGCTGCGGCAACCGAATCATATACAGCATTTTCATCACCAGACAGGACGGCTTTCATTTGAGGTAACGAGATTTGACCCAAATTTGATGAGGCCGTCCCGCTCTCACCGCTTGCTTTCGGTAAGGTGACGGTGGTTAGTTCTCTACAGTTTGTATGATAGGTATTTTCCCCTGCTGAAATGCCGCTCAAATAGCCTTGCAAAAAAGCACAAGAAAGCATGATGGCAACAAGCAGAGGTATCCAGTTAAGATGGTGTCTGGGTTTCGGCATCTTATCTTCGGCCGGGTGTAGTCCTTCTTGTACCGGTGGCATAACGACATCCTCCTACGCAAAAAAATAGGCGCCCTTGCGGACGCCCATACCGATATCAAACAAGATGCATCTCATTCGCTATCGAAGTTGCCACCTCAATCGCGTTGCAGTATAAAGTGAAGCGAACACCATCGTTCCAGAATACGTATGGCGTATAACCGCTCTGCGTATCCGTCACGGAATCGGTATAGTGTACCGATAGTTCGCCACCAACAAACTGGTCATATACTTTTCCCAGATTCTCCTGTTCGTCGGCTTCCAGTGGCGAGACTTCCAGGTAAGATTCTCGGCCGCCTTCATCCAGCACTACGTATTCTGGCGTGATTGAGGAAATTGAAGAAAGAGGAATCGAAACTCCGGCAATCGAGATGGTTTCTGCACCGTCTGTGCAGAGGGAAATTTGCTTGGTAATATTCGCCAGCGTGTTTTGAATCTGCTGGAATTCTGCTTCTGTCGGCTCCCCTTTTGTTTCTGTAGCAACGAGGAATCCATCTCCGTCTTCATTCAGCACTGTTGGGATACAATACTTGGATACTCCTTCATCTTGCCAAACAACAACCTCCCCATTATTGACGGCCGGTTCCAATGTTGTCATCGTACACACATAATTAAGGCCATTGTCCAGGAACGTGACCTTGTTCTCGTCCGGCAAATAGGCGAACTGTTCGTAGCCGCTTAGGTTCACAAACACATTTGAATGGAGACCGTGCAGGACAATGCCATCGTCATCACCAAAATAGAATCCTGTATAAGCCTTCATACTTCCGCCGTGGTCGACTTCAGAAAACGAATAGTTATAATGGGCTTCTTCCTGTGTGAGCTCTGGCGAGACCGGCATTGGCTTCAACCGGGTCATATCCTTGGTAAAAAGAAACGCGACACCCGTAACGAGTGCCGTCGTAATGCCTGCCGTCAAAATGCAGGCCATCGTTGTATTGCGTTTCAAGAAATTTCCTCCTTACTTTTTCGAGCGATTTTTCCGCCGATTATTTTTGCAGTGAACTTGATTGTGGCCGCAATCATAAATGGAACGACCGGTAATGCCACAAAAATCAAGAGAATCATAGTTGCATGCTGTATGTCGGCTGATAGCTCCGCAGACATCGGAAACAAGATACATATAGTGAATGCCACGGCAAGGCTAATCCCGGCGGCTTTCATATCCGGCCCACTTGGACAGGCATGATGCGAGATGCTCAGGATAGCATAGGCAGTGAGCCATATAAGCGGTTCCTTGAAAATCATCCACCCAACAGATTTCCATTCATGCCAAATATACGCTGAACAGAATACACATGTAGCAGTCCCCAACAATGTCGGCGCAAATCCTGTGGCCAGTCTCTGAATTAGTGGTAGAGGCTGAATTCCTCTTGTTGCAAAGTACACATATCCCAGGCAACTTGGATTCTCTGAACGATTCCGTGTCCATCTTGGAATATAAAGTCGCATCCCCGTTATTTCAGCGCCAGTCAACAAGGCTAAAATAGCATGTGATAATTCATGATGAATAACACCAAGAAACGTCAAGTCTCCATCATACACATCAGCGGCTTTATTTCCAAATGAATATGTGACAAGGAAATTCGTCAAAATTCGTAATGTCCATTCCGCAAATACAAGGACAAGAAAGTAAAAGATTAGATTGGAGGATATTGCCGATATGATGTGCTGGATAACAAGAAAGGCTGAATTCATTTTATCCACCAGTTCATCAGAGCGTCATCGAAGTTCCGTCCACAAGGCGGGCCAACACAACAAAACAGTAGTTGGAATCCGGCTCGGAATTGTCGAATGGATATGCTGTATACATTGCGATGCCATTATAGGCCCCACTTGTACAGTAATCCATCAGATTCTGATTGTTTTCCAGGATTATGGTTTGACCGTCATATATCATGCCGAGCATTGTTGCGGACACTTCATAAATGAATTCGCCGTAGACTGTTGTGATATACAGCTTATCCCCTGGCTGCGCATATTGCAGGGCCGAGAATTCTTGTGTGTTGTTATCGACAATAACAGATGCTCCCCCGCCGGGTTCGCCAATGCCAGGCAATCCTTTAATATCTGGGGGCAGAACACAGGCCGAGTTTGGTTCGTCGAGTGCCTGTTGCGAATTGGTATATGCCAAATCTACTTCCAAGCCCCATGCGTCACAATAAAGCGTCCCGAAATATTTTTCGAGCTGGTCGGCAATCAGAAAATGTGAAGCCGCGTCTGTATAAATAACGTAATCAGCGTCAGAGTCCTCGTCCACCTTGACGTGTCCTTCCAGATACTTTATGCGGTCACTCAGTTCATCAATAAAACCAGTATCCGGTCCGTCCATCGAGATTGGCTGTGCAAGAACTTCTTCTAACGATACTCGTTCATTCTTCGGCCCTTCAACCTGCACCATTGAAAAGTCAATCGCATTGATAGACTCGGCCAGAATATCATTCGCATGGATAGACGCGGCGATACGGACAATAAAAAAGACGGCCAAGCCAAACAGCAAAAGGCCGCCAATCAAAAAGAACGTATTTCTGGCTGTGAAATCACGAGGATGGTCAATATAATTCCGATAATTCTCGCCATAATCACCGTAACCATATTCGTCATAGTTGTTTTCATCGCTATCCTCTACATACGGTTTGTTGGCGAATGTATCGGAATAACCTGCAGCATTCACATAACCATCATTTTGTATGTCCGGCGGGATATTCAGCGGCGTTGAAAAATCATCGTCGTCTCTAATATTCAGCCTGATGCCAAAGCCGCCATCATCTTGGCTCATAACAATCCTCCTCTCATTTTCTCTTAACTACTCCGCATTATCCGTCAATTAGACTGTACACAATACCAATAGCGGCAAAAACGAGTGGAATGACCGATGCGGACACTACCAAGCCGAGTGTGGCAAGAAAACCAACGATTGCTGCGCCAAAGAAATGCATCACGCCAAGTCCAATGACAAACCATACGCATCCGGCAATCACCAACCTGGTCATGCCGGCTACCAGGCCAAGAATAGCGCCGATAATCAGAATCACAAAAATTACTTTAAGCTCTTTGTGCGCCTCCATTTTTCAAAAAGTCATGGTCCAGAACTGAACACGTGTTTGTGCGGGCGTCGCTGTATAACTGACCGTTTGCGAACTGGGCTCATGTGTTACGTATTGACTGTCAATTTCATCAATAAACATAGACGGTTCAAGCTCGTTATCTGAATCGTTCTTTTTCTTCCAGTTAAATCGTCTACGAACAGAAGAAAGATACAGCTTGCGTTTAGCGCGTGTAACAGCCACATAGAATACCCGTCGTTCTTCTTCCAAATCCCGTTCCGAATACAGGCAACTGGAAACAGGGAAAAGTTTATTTGCCAATTCCGCGACAAACACCGTGTCAAATTCGAGACCTTTTGCTTTATGAACAGTCATGACGGACACCGCATTTTTCGCCGTTCCGTTTTGTTCTGGGTCAGCGAGTAGTGCGGCTTCTTCCAAGAATCCGGCTAGAGTGGCTTCTTTGCCGTTCTTTTCCTGGTACTCTGCCGCCGCATTCTGCAATGCCTCCATTTGGTTTTCCAGTTTGTCATTATCATCCTGTTCCTGGATGTAAATGTTGTATCCAGTACAACTGATAACTTGCCGGATAAGAGAAACGAGGTCATGCTCCGCATATTCTTCGATATGGTTCATCACATCCCGAAATCCAGATATGGGCTCGGCATACTTTCCGAGTTCCATATACGATTCAAGATGTTTAACAACTTCCAGCATCGGTATATCATAAGCGTTAGCTGTCTCGGCCAACTTCTGCATGGCTGCCGGGCCGATTTTACGTGAAGGCTTATTGATGATGCGCTTCAAACGTGTATCGTCCGCCGGGTTTACCAATAGCGTGAGATACGCGATAATGTCTTTGACAGCTTTCCTGGCAAAAAGAGGTGTGCCGCCAATAACACGGTAAGGAATCTTTTCGCGGGTCAGCGCCTTTTCCATTGCGTTGGTCAGCATATTGGAGCGGAATAGAACAGCGATATCTTTAGGTTCAACACCGGACTGAATCGTTTGCTTGATTTTCTTCGCTACCCGGCGGGCTTCTTCATTCTCGTCTTCGTAATCGGCAAAGGACACTTTTTCGCCATCTGAGTTGCTGGTCCAAAGCGTTTTGCCGAGCCGCTCAGTATTATGAGCAATGACAGAGTTGGCAGCATTCAGAATCGTACCTGTGGACCGATAATTCTCTTCCAAGCGGATTTTCTTGCATCCTTTGAAAATGGTTGGGAAATTCAGAATGTTATTGATTTCGGCGCCACGGAAACTGTAAATCGATTGGTCATCGTCTCCGACAGCACAAATATTTAGGGTGCGGTCATTGACCAGGAGCTTGACAAGCAAAGACTGAGCCACGCTGGTATCCTGGTACTCGTCCACCATAGTGTAGGTGAACTGGCTCTGAAGTTTCTGTCTTGCCTTAGGACATTCTGTAAGTACACGAACCATATTGAAAATTAAATCATCGAAATCCATGGCACGAACTTTAAAAAGGCGGTCCTGATATTGCTGATATAGTTTTGCATGTTCCCGCTCTTCGAAATCCACGGCAGCCTGCTTTGCCTCATCAGGCGTCAGCATATTATCTTTCCAGCGGGAAATATCATCCAACACACATTCTGCATCCACATCTTTTGCAGGCTTATTCTTTACACGCAGCAGGTCTTTCATGACAGACTTGGAATCATCATCGTCATAGATGGTGAAGGAGCGCGGGTACCCAATCAGGTGCCCATACAACTTAAGCTGGCCAACACACATGCTATGGAATGTCGACGCAGTGATTTTGCGGGCATCAAAGTCACCCAGCTGTTTTGCCAGGCGTTCCCGCATTTCATTGGCAGCTTTATTGGTGAACGTGATAGCCATGATGTTATAGGGAGAAACCGGGCGAACACGCATAGCATCAATAAGAGCTTCGCTTGGCTTTGTGATGGTGCCCTGTATCAGCGCTTCCAGCTCCGCAACCAGTTCTTCTGTTACTTCTCCATTTACTTCATTGCTCTCATAAGCGTTGCCAAACAAAATCATATAGGCAATGCGCTGTGTGATAACGGTCGTTTTACCGCTTCCAGCTCCGGCGATAATAAGCTCGGGTCCTTCAGTATGGAATACTGCCTCGCGTTGGCGGTCGTTCAATCTGGGAAACCGCGAATCAATATACTCTTTGCGCAGGGCAAGAAATTTCTCTTTCAAATCCAAAATAATCTCGCTCCTTTCCAATGAGCTCTAGGCCCCCGAATACGGGTCGGCCCGTTTTTTCAATGTGAATCGTGGTGGGGTAGAACTTATGTGATTGGGCTTCGCATTGACGCTTCTGCTTAGTACATTCTCGGATAGCTGCGCTGCACATTCGTTATCCACATCATTTCCGATAATAAAATCGCCATCCTGATATAGTAGAGGAATAAACGGTTTCACATTTTGCTCCGCATCAATCACAAAATCGTCATTGAGCGGGTCATCCAAATCATCCTCATCGTCAGCAAAATTATTCGTTTGCATCCTGATATCAGATTCACATAGCTTCCATAATCTTCTTTTGGTTTTCAGGTCTTGTGTATACGGCTCTTCGCTGGGTGCCCGAATGTCAGGAGAGTAGACCGCGTCATCATCAAACTCACCTAAAAAGGAATCGCCATATTCGCATAGAGGACATATCGTTTTATGTGATTCACCATACGCATCAAAATAGCGATGGCATCTTGGACAACGGCGTATGGAAATCATGTGGTACCCTTTTCCTCCTCAACATTCTTAATGAGGTTCCCGTAATCATCATATTTTTTAACTTTTAATACCGCTCCGCCTATAGCTTGGATATTCAGTAACCGGGTGCCCAACACTTTAGCAATCCCGTTCTCAGGTCCTGACATTGGCACAACAACAAAAAGTGGGTCCTTCCCTTTCCAGACAGCGTGCAAGGTGCGAAGGTTGTTATCAAACCATACAAAAACACGGAACCCAGACGCCTTATCAATGGCTTGGGCTCCGCTACTGTCTTGTAATTCTCTAAGGGATTCCTGCTGCGCAATCCAGCGACTGACTGCTACGTGTGCCCTAGCTGGGGTTATGCTTGTAACACTAGCAAACACATTATCAGTATCACGTACGGGAACGAAATAGATTTCTGTGAAAATGCCTTCCAACACATCGATTGATATGCGGTCACGGTTCGGCTCCCACTTTCCTTTTCGTTCAATCGGTTTTCCTGTGCTTTCTTCTACCGGCATGCTACCACTATGCCTTTTGAAGAATAGTTGAGCGATTCCATTATAAGAATTAGAAAACAGAATGCAGGGGGCTTCTTTTTTTAATGTGAACTGTATGGTCTCGCGCAAGTCCTGTGAATTCTCGAATAACCCCAGTATTTCTTCTTTTGTCTTGCGCTCGACCGATGAGTTGAAGAAAATGAGTTTACCGCCCATATTGTATAGGAAGAATATCCGGTTGTTTCTGATAACCACCCCGATACATCTTGTTTGATTGAGTGGGCCTGACCCATACATTTCTCGTGCAGTCTGTCTGATTTCTGTCATTGAGTAGAAAGCCCCGACTCGCTGCATTTCCTCGATTTTCGTTTTTTCGTCCGAATCAGAGATTTGCGTACGACTAATGAGAATGGCCAAGTTCGGTTTTTCTCCTGTATCCACCATCATACCCATTGCTCGACATGCACTGTATACCTGCATCACCAGTTCTTTGCGTTCATTACGTCGGATAGCCACGAGCGCTTGGTTTGGTGGGTTCTCTCCATGTTCTTGTTCGAGTTGTTTGATAGTTTGTTTCCCTTTGTCACTAAGAGTGAGGTATCGGACGGGTCGTTGTCTTGGTTGTGGTGCTTTCTTATATTGCTCTACATAGCCATCTCGCAACAACCCTGTGAGCGCCCTATCCACGCTTTGTCTGTGATGTTCGGAGAGTCGATTGACGAATGAAGCCCTTTTGGTATCTCCATAATTTCGGAGTGTGAATAGGATTTTTGCTTTTATTCCCCCACTGTAGATAGCCCGCATAAACCTATTACCTCCTTTGTACTTTTGATTGACCCGATGAGTCCTTGGATTGTTCTCATAATATTCCCGCAGTCCGCAGCGTGCGTGCCGACAATACGGCCTAAACATCGGATTTTTCAGATTGAAATGGTTGACAAAACACTGCGCTCAAAAGGCGCAGCAAAACGCTGCCAATTCAAAGTGACGTATCATTTTTGAAACGGTTGTCATTTAGCAACAATGGGAAGTCTTTCTCATAGACCAAAAACACCCTGGTTTTTGCCTCAGACCCAGTGATTGTTGTGTAGTAGAATGAAAACTTGTCCGCAGAATCGGCAATACCGATAGCTTCTGTGATAGCGTTTGTCACTCGCTTCATCTCGAAGTTGTCGTTATCACAGCAGCCAGTAGAAAGCCGGACTGTTCCTTTGACAAGCCGCTGGTAAACGAGGGTTAATCGTTCTGTTGCATCAAACCGAAATGGTTGCTTTTCAGTAAATCGAAACAATGCCTCTTTGACGTCATAATAGACGTTATAAGCACCTTTGATTGGATACGGAACCAAAGGGAAAAGAGTCAACTGGAGGAGAATCGGCATGTCAGGCATTTGCACTTCTATATTTTTGATGGTGCCATCTTTGCTATTTGGCATTGGTAAGGCTATTCCATCGGCAAGTTTCCGGGCCGAAAATCGTGCCAACTCCAAATCTTGTAACATATCCAGGACAGACTGTTCATGGTCTGGAAACTCTAACAGTTTCAGGACATGATTCTGAATAGATGCAGCCTTATGACCAATATAGTAGAGTTCTTGATGTGAGATGCCGAATTCTGGCGTTTTATCGTTAAGCTGGTCGCTTTTCTGTGCGGCACTTTCTTCTGGTGGTACCAAGGATTCGAGGGCTGTGTGATATGACGGCTTACCGCGTTTTTTCGGCAACATCATCCCACCGCGTTTCCTTATCCGTGTAGAATACGTCATCGGAATTGAAGGTGAACTTATCTTTTCCGAAGCGAATAAACATCATATATCCAGCTTTTGCGATATATTCCTGCCGAAATCCAGTCTCGACGATAGCCACGCGACGGGTTACATTGCGCACCTCTTTTGAAATGGGAACGGATGCCAACATACGTGAAGTGGCAATCTCGCTACCGCGAGGGATATAGCTGATTTGAAGCAGCTGTGTAGCAGCTGCAGCGTTCTTTTTCAGTGCTTCTTCGGAAGGTGGAAGCAACACATACAGAAGTGCAGTACAATCGCTGGCGGTCAAGACGCGGCGTTCGAAAAAGGTGTATTCCTCCAGCGCCATAAATTCCATAGCCACGCGAATGGCCCTACTCATCTGCTTGGCATACGAATCGGTTTTGACAAGGTCCGATTCGCAGATATAATCGCCCATTTCGTAACAGTAGTGGGCCGCCAAAGCATGATGGAGCGTATTATTGGCCATATCCATCGAGATATTGCAAAACCGGGAAATATAAAGGAGCAAGACGGACCGGTGAATGGCATGGAATCGTGTCACCATCCGAGAAATCTCTTGATTCATATTCATAAAATGTATTCCTTTCTGTTAAAACCGGAAAATCATTTATGGTTCCTTCTGATTTTTCGGTTCCATTATTTGGTCTGGAAATACTGAAGAATGCCATTTTGACGCATCACGCAGTATATTTGCAGGATAGTACTATAAATCGACTTGCCGACGTTTAGAGGAACAAACGTCCCTTAAAATAACCATCGTTACAACGTTCAATTTGTCTCCTGGTTCCATAAATTATCTGACGATATATCGTCATTCTGAAAAATCGCTGTTTTCGGAATCTACAGCATCGGCCATATTATCTGCATCACTTGTATCAGCATCTGGTTTGGTTTCTCCTTGCAGTTCGCTAAGCGCACGGATGCGTGCAAGGCGCTCGGCTTGTTCTTTACGAGCCAATTCCGGGTCAGTGGAGATAACATATTTCTCTTTTTCAGACGCCGTGAATTTTACCTCAACGCGGGCATTGCCGGTCACAAGAATGCCAGTGCCGCGCTGCAGGTTGGGAATATGTTCGAGTTCGGACTCGGACAATTCCATGACGTCCTGCAATTTGGCAAGCTCACCTTCATCCAAGCGGAGGCAAATCTTAGTATCGGCTGCTGAAATAATACCTTTACCATAGGCACCGTTCTTCAATTTGAAGAAGTCAGTAACTTCCTGCGTCATACTGACTGCCGAACCGCCGTAAGCACGAATGGTCTTGAAAATCTCGACACAGTAATTGGCGGCCATATCGTTACCTTCGATACCGATAAGCTTCCAAATCTCGTCAATGAAAACAGATTTTTTAACCGCCTTGTTTTCCTTGATTTTTCGCCATACGAAATCGAGGGCTACAAATAGAGCGACCGCCAAGTCGTCACCATTCAATCCGTCCATATCGAAACAGATATAAAGGTTATCCAGGTTTACGTTAGTATGGCGATTGAATTCCTTGTGTGCGCCACTCACGTAGGGAGTGAGCAAATGGACCATCCGAGTCATGCCAGGCTCATTTTTCAGGAGTTCATACACATCCTCAAGCAATGGCATTTCCTTGTACTGTTTGGTGCCGGGAATATAGATGGACTCGTTATCGTCGGTAATCCCTTTACGGCGATATGCCTCGTAGAAGAATCCATCCATCCGCATTTCTTCCTCATAGGTGATGTCCTTGCAGATGAGGTGGATAAAGGTATGAAGGCTGGCAACTTTCTGAGCCAACAGCGATTTGGCAACATATCCTTCTTCCATGGCCGTCTCGTCGGGAGCCGTGATGTCGAAGATATTGATGGAGTACGGTGTGCCAGGTCCCATTGCAAGATATTGCCCCTGGATTTTATCGCAGGTCCGCTTATAGTCTTCACGGCCCTTCAGCGGTGTAATGATGAAGACCTGAATTCCTTGCAGACGTTCACGAACAGCCAATAACTGTGCAGTAAAGGTTTTACCATAACCAGATTTACCCATAATGGCCACGTTAGCATTGACATGGCGAGCCGTATCGAACAGGTCGATAGAAACCAACGAATTGTTCCGGGCATTGGTGCCCATCATGATACCTTTCGGGTCCTGCAGCTCAAAGGAGAGGAAAGGATACAGAGATGCGGCACCTTCTGTCATCATATTGTGCCAGGACTTGGAGCGAATCGTTTTATCCAGCTTGCAGAGTGGCAGAGCTGAATAGAACGCTTGTTCCTGTTGGAATAGGCAGCTGCGAAGTTTCAGGTTTCTGGCTTTAGCTGCCTTAATGAGGAAGTCTTCGTTAGATTGGAGCACTTCAAGCGAATCGGCTGATACTGTAACGAGAATGCTAACCTCGAAGTATTCCTGCTGTGATGCCATTGCTTGAAGCATGTACGTACCAGAAGCCACGCGGTTTTGCATATCATACATATCGGTAGATTCGGTGTTCTGACGTTTGGTCATGTTAAAGCGTTGGTTACGCGCAATCTTCTCGCGTACCTTATCTTGGGGAACGCGGTCAATAAAGATATCGACGTCAACGCCTTCTGCAAAGTTGACAAAGAAGTTCATCCAGCCAGTCACAACGGCCGGCTGCGGATATCCATCGGCGTCAAGGTAATAGAACGCATAGAACTTATTGTCCACAACGCAGTAATGAGCATGCATGAAATCCATCCACTGTGGAGCAATGAACTCGTTAGCAGCAATCAGAGCCGTTTTCTTCTCTTCGCCGTTCTCTGCAGCTTTCATAGATTCTAACTCATAGTTATTGAATACTTCCTCCGCATGGTCACGGAAAAGAGTTGTTTCAGAGAGCCGGCGGTTCAGAATCTCGTAAAGAATAGAATTGACGCCTTCATCGGTGTCGCCAGTATCAAGGACTGTATTGCCGCATTCCAGTAAACGACTTCGAAGCATGGCTGCAAAACTGTTGAGGTTGGCAACTGTGTCATCAAAGTTCGTACCGTCAGCCATCGCCGAATCTTTATGTTCCATGATGATGAAGAAACGGCGTTTTACACCAACGGTGTGTGCGGTATCTCGAATCAGGCGCAGGTAGTCCTCCTGCATGGCACGACAGGTCTCATTGGTCTCACCAGCCATATTCTCCCGCATAATGGCAATAAGTTCTTCCACGTCACCTTTACGTGAAAAGCATTTGAGTTGAACGCGGTATGGAATGACATTCAAAAGACCACCAAAAGAATCACCGACAGCATTCTGCTTACGGACAGACAGCATATCAAAGTTCTGTGGTACAACCTCGATGATTTTCAGATAACGCTTATCGTCGGTTACGATGACGCTATCTATTACATCCTGTACATGGGTACAGGTCTGAGTAGAGTCAATCCAGATAGCCCGGCGGGCTTCCTCTTCCTCTTTCGCCTTGCGGGCCGCAGCCTTTTGGCGAGCCCGTTCACTGCGCTTTTTTTGAGAAAGGATTTCCTTGCGGCGAGCTTCAACGGCCTCAATACGCTCCTGCTCGACTTTCTGCGCTTCAGATTCTGCAGCGGCTTCCTCTTTCTTTTTGAAAAGCATCATTCATCACTCCCCTCTTGCGTTTTTCCCTTACGACGACTACGCCGTTCCTCACGTTCTTTCCGTTTCGCAGCCTTAGCGGCTTCCTTTGCCTCTTTCTTTTTTGCTTTGGCTTCTGCACGAAGCTGAGATGGTGTTTTCAGGTCATCCGGAGTCTGTCCAAGTTCGCGCAGTAAGTCAGCATCCTCTATAAAACGTTCATCATGCGTTGGATTTGTAATATTTCTATCGATGGTTTCTTCCTTTTTTGAATCACGATTCAAAAGCAAATCAAGGGCGTTCATGAGTGTCTTGGTAAATGGCTCCTCATACCCGTGAATCAGATATTCGGGTTTAGTCTCCCATTTAAGACGTGGATTATATTTTGCATAGTGCTTTTCCTTCGAATAGCGAATAAAAAGGGATAGGAATTCGACAAGACTATAAGGTGGAACGCCAAATACGCCAGCTACGAGTGGTAATCCAGCCGCCACAGTTAAAACCTGAATTTTGAGGGTGAGTTCTGCCGGATTAAAGAAGAAACCAACCAACAGTGCTGGACCGGCGGCCAAGATAAGTCCTTCAATAACATTACGGGTTCGGAATAGGCCATTAAAGCAGCGGCCTGAGTCAGTTACATTTACGGGAATTCTTCTTGCTCTATAACCACTACTCATTATTCATGGCCTCCTTGTAGGATTGAAAATGCGGCGGCCCGCAAATGGATAACGCCATCGTCAATCGCACCTTGGATGGCACTATTTTTCCGAGTTGCGTCATATAGAACAAGCCGCTGCACGTATTTGATAAGGTACTGTAGTCCGTTATAGGCATATGTGTAAAAACCGTCTTTGGCAATTTTGTTTAGCTGTTCAAGCTGACTTCTTACTACGGTTTCCTCCACATCATCTTTACCTATCGCTGTAAAACTTGTTATCGTAAGCGTAGACGCTCTTTGTTGAACCTCAACCTCCACCGGTAACGTGGAAGTTTCATTTTTCTGAACCATAAATATCCCCTTTCGCTTTCAAATGATAAATGCTCGATTTAGAATCCGTTTAAATCTTGGTTGCAAAAATTCAACCGTATACTCACAGTAATCACCGGAGAAATACTTTTCCAGCACATCCCTAAATATGGGTTCTTGACTGCAAAGATAAAAGAGCGTCATGCTGGAATGAAAGTCAAAAAAGTCAAGGTCATCAAAAACGTCGTAGATGTCTGTTGCGGGAAGTGCTAAGATAGTTTGTGTTATTTCCCTTAACCGGGCTCCAAGCACAGGATGTGCAAGGTATTGTATCGCTTCTCTTTTCCCGGCAATAAAGCGGTCGCTGTTTTCTGCGTTTTTAACCCGCTTTAGGCGAGGAAATACGCACCAGACCCACGGAATGGATTCCCCACTCTGTAGTTTCTTCAAAATAGTAATGTAGGTATCGTCTTTGTTTTGTGCGTCAACAAATCTTGACAAATCAGCTCGTAGCAACACGATAGGCTCCTTTCTTCAGATTTTATGGAATTATAGGGTGACGTTGGCCAGCCGTCAGGCTGTTGTTCACCGCTTGCCACGCGAAGGCCGTCACCATAAGCGGTTCCCGGACTCGTGGTCCGGGGTAAGGGTTAAACCTTGTAGCAGTTTCCGATTACACGGTTGTATTTCTCGTTTACGCCCGTAATCTCCATGAAAACATGGTCACGAACTGCCAGAGGTACCTTGGGACGAACGTTATCCTTGGCGATAATGCCGATGATGCCCCAGGAAATAAGGCGAACGATGTAATGGTTTTGCGTGACAACAACGACTTCGGCCAGCTCATGAGGCTTGGTAGACAGGTCGATGCTCTTGACATTCTTGACAAGGCCGAGCTGTACTTCGCGCATGACGCCGGAAAGGCGAATCTGAATCGTCCGATTCTCCTTATCGACTTCCAGTTCACGAATTGCTACATCAATGGCCATGCCAGGCTTGTAGTATTCAGTTGCATCGGTCACGAGATGACGGGAAGTCAGCTGTCCACGAGTAATACGGGTCTCAATGCCCATAAACTCGACACGAACGCCGTTGTTATCGACCGACATAATGTAAGCAGGACCATGAGAACCGACTTTGGCAAGCGGCGTATCGCCGAAGAAGAACTTATCCTGCTGTTTCTCCATGGCGAAGGCACGGGAGCAAATGACGGTGGGCAGACCGACATATCCGTTCTCATCCGGTTCCGGGTACACGATTTTAATAGGTACGCACTGGAACTTGCTCATTGGTGCGTGGTTCGTGTACCGGCGCTGACGGCGCAGCATATCGGAATCGCTGTCTTCCTCATTACGAACGATGTTGGAATAGGCGGTGAAATCATCGCCGTCAAACATCAGACGCAGTGTACCGTATCCGGCCCCATTTGGCAGAACCTGAACGGCATAGACACGGACAGCACGAAGATTGTTGGGGTCATTGCCCTCACGGACTTCGTCGTTTGCGGTCATCATGGCAACCATGTACTGGTATTCGCCTTCGCCGGTACGAGAAACACGGGTGTTGTTATCGATGATGTCCTGAATGCCCTTGAGCTCTTTCTGGTAGGCAACATCAGCACGCTGAACATCATAGTATGCACCCATATAGTTGGCGCTCTCGCTAACCACATCAGCTTCGTCACGCTGACCACGAGTACGGCGCCGACGACGTGGGGCAGCCTGTGCAGGCTGTTGTTCTTCACTCTGTTCGGGCTCGGCATTACCATCTGGCTCGGCCTCAGTCGTTTGCGTCTCTTTGCCAGGGGCCTCTTCATTAGCCGGGGCCTCAGACTCGGTGTTGATAGGTGCGGAAACAGCCGCTTCTGCGGCCTCATCAGGCTTATCCTGCATTTCGGTTTCTTGAATTTCGGTGTCTTTCATATTTTCGTCCATGATTTAAAAAACTCCTTTCAAAGTGCGGCCGGTGCATTGAACGGATGTACCAGCTTATCTATTCGAAACCCGCGCTGCATCGCGGGTGCCGACAAAATGGGTATAAAAAGAAGAGGCATCACATGGATGCCTCTTAAGCGAAAAAATATCAGAAATGTGAGTTGAAGGTATTCCCTATTCCAGCCAAACTGTTTTGTGCAGTTTTGTCTTTTGGAATAGTCGTATTAGAATCGGACACTTGCTTTGCGGGGTTGCCCCGCTTTTGGTGTTCATCATCGTTATTATCATAAGGCGAAGCCCGTTTAGTAAAATGCTGCATCGGAGCCGTTGAATTGGCTGAACCACCGTTTGCATTTTTTGATTTTGGCTTCGGATTTGAGGGAACTTTTGGTTGCGCCTTTGGATTACCATTTATAGTAGGACCCTCGGCATCATCCGCAGTGTCCAAATCGTCATCATGACTGCGGTCTTGTGTGTTGGTACGCCGTTTTTTACTGCCCTGCGAAAACTGATTAAGCCGGGCATTAACACTGTTCCAAATCTTCTGGTTCTTAATGTCAACCTCTGATACGTCCTCGAAAATACTGACATACGGTCCGTAAATCTCTTCAGTACGTGGGAATTTTGAAAGAGGCATTGCCTCTGGCAACCCGTCGCGGTAGAATGGGTGCCAGATATATCCACAGCGTTTTGCTTTCAGCAGCTGATGTCCCGCGTGATAGATATAGATTTCTTCCACGCCCATGTGTTTTGCTTCGTCTGGGGTAACCAGATTGCGTTTACCGGCACCTTCGCTCGTTGCATAGCCTTGGGCAATGCCGCGCATACCGGAAACATTCTTGTTGTCCCGAACGCTATTCGTGATGATAGTGGCGATGCCACTTAGGTTACTAATGAATTCGGCGTTTGCGTCTCCATTACACCCCAGGAAGATGACCGTGTCGCAGCCCTCGATGATTGTGCCCTGGTCATATTCGTCGTACGCTTTTGCCAACTGCGTAACGCTCTGAATGATGATGGTCAAGTAAATCTTACGAGAACGGACCGTTGAAATGACGCGGTCAAAATCCGGGATATGGCCAATATTTGCAAACTCGTCACACATCACGTTTACAGGAATGCGGTTTTTTGCTCCGAGTTCGTCGGCCGCATCAGAAACATCACGGAACAGGAATGAGAAGAACAGACTGGTCAGCAGCTTACGTGAAGAGTCTTTATCCGAAATGACACAGAATATAGCGCATTTCCTGTCACCCAATGTGCGGAAGTTAATATCTTCGTGTGCCGACATGGAATTGATGTCGGTATTGGCAAACAGTTTTAGTCGTTGAGAAAGGCCCTGCACGAAATTGGGCTGAATCTTTGCATCGCTGTGCTTGAACATGGACCATGCAATTGAGGCGGGATGTGATGTAGGGATATTGGCCTCATCAAACATCTGCATGACCTCGTTCAGGTCATATTTCACAAGCATGCCGAAAATCCGGTCAATCGTTACAGGGTCAGAAGCGGTTTTGATTTCACGAATATACCCGTCGATTTCATTTTCGCCAACCAAATTGCTACTTTTCATAATAAGCCGCAATGCGTTCTCTTTTTCACGCAGATTCTTTTTCGGGTCACGGATAATAGAAAACAGCTTTTCTTTTTCTTCATCCGAGATAAATGGAAGTTCCTGTTCTTCCCATTGGTCGGCAGCTCGATTTAAGTTCTCCTCATAGGTCTGTTCAAATTTCCAACCATTATACGCCACGACCGCCTGGAACAAGTTACGTTCACCGGGACCCCAGAATCCATCTTCCTTCTCTCCATCCATTGTATTTGTCATTACGATATCGACGTAAGCGGTCAAACGGCTGAAATCCATACGCCCCGTATTGACATCAAAGATTTCTTCAGAGAAGTTCCATGCGTTGCTGCGTTCGGGGTGTACCATGTTATAGACCCATACGGTATAGCCATGCTGTTTGAATAAATTGTAGCTGATTTCGCACAACTCACCTTTTGGGTCAACGGCAACCACACTTTCGCCACGGATAATGGCCTGGAAGAGCACATTAAAACCAACGGAGAATGTTTTGCCACGTCCGGGGCTGCCAATAACCAGGAAGTTCTTATTGCCAGGCGCCTCCATTGGCAACGAGATGCACTCTTTACCCTCTGTGGTAAACTGGCCAAGAATATATCCGGTCGCATCGCGGATATCACCCACACAAAAGACTTTTTTAGCTTCGTCTTTGCTCATCCATTTCGCAGTGCCATACGTTCCGTCTACGGCAAAATTGACACCACGTTCATCCGTTTCGGAAATTGGCGATAGGTCTGGTGACCGTATAATGATAGTCAGCATCATAACGCCAAGGCCAAGAATATAGACAAAGATTGTCGACGCAAGACCAAGCCCTGGAAACAACCCGATAATCATATATTGCCCGGCAGATTGGCTGGCAGCAAAACTCAAAGAGTACTGGCCTTCCAGTGCAAGCGAAATCATTGTGAAAAAGCCGACAAGCCATGGAGCAAGAATAATCATTGCCACAATAAGGCCGATATAGATTGCCTGCGCTTGTTTATCGAGCTTTTTGATAAGGTCAAGGCACTTATCCCGAAGCTGTTTGATGCGGTCGGCAAAAGATTCTTTCTTACCTTCTTCTTGGGGTTCCACCTTAAAGAAGGCTTTTAGTTTGTCTATCATGGTGCATCAGCCTCCTCATGGTCATTTCCTACGTTTATCGATTCCTGATAATCCTCGACGAAATTGCCATCCTCATCGATTACCCCATCTTCTTCCATCATGTCGTGAAGAGTCGGGTCAAACGGGTCAGTATACTTGATAATAGTATCGCCGTCATCACCAATTTGGTTTTCTGCAGTTCTATTACCACGTGTATCCAGCACAAACAGGTCACTCACATCGGTTTCATCAGTAACCACATGAATCGCGTTGCCGTTTGTATAAATGTACCAACCTGTGTAGCGACTTAATTCGGAGGCAGGAACATAACAGGCATTGCCATCACCGGCACGGAAAGTATCGGTCCAGTACACCTCGTTACTTGTACCTTCGCCAAGGTTGCTGTTATAGTTACCAGCTTCAAAAGTGTCCGTAGCCGCTTGACTACCAACACCACGCAATGTATATGGCACTGTAATGGTGGCACCGGCATAGGTCCCTTGAAGTGGGATTGTCAGTGTTTGAGCTTCCGTGTTGTTTACATAGAGGTCTGGATTGACAACAGAAGCGACATAAAGAAGAGGAATATACCATTCTCCATCTACATTCTGAACATTTGCCCCTGTAACAAGTCGGCCATTTACGATAAGGGCATTCTCATCACTCACTTCGCCATTCAGAATCGCTTGCCCGTTATCCCATGCTTTCTGAGCGTCTTCCAGCTCTTCGTTGGTTTCAAATACGTAAATGCGTTTACCTGTGAACTCCTGACGCATCCAAATAGATGTGTTGCGCACATATCCATCTGCATCTACAACGTTTGGAGAATAGCCGTAGAGTTGAATATAGACAGTTTCATCATTCGACGGGTCAACATTTTCAGCCCCAACGATGGCAGAAGTTGGAACGGCATATACTTGGTTCCCGAGGAAAGTCTTCAGCCCCTCTACTGCTGTATCGTCAGTACACCATTCGTCAGCGAATCGCTTATCACGTTCCCAGATTTTTTCACCGTTTTCCTCTTGTGTAAAGTAGCCGTTATGTCCTTGGAGCGTCGGTTCTACACTATCCAAAAGAACAAAATCAGCACTTGCGGTTTCTTCTGTTGCAGGAGCGCTTGGCTCTGGAGTAGGCTCAGCGGTTTCTGCTGTTGCAATAGGTGCTGAATCAGGCGTTGCTTCTCGATGTGTCAACAACGAGAAGCCAACCGCCACTGCGATAAATGCAAGCACAATTCCAACCATCGGAAGGATAAAGTTTTTAGGACCATACCTTTTACTCTTTGATTTTGCCATTTATTTATTCCCTCTCTCATTCAGTTGGTTGCAAAAAGACAGAACGAACATAGTGGGATGGATGTGAGGTCATGAACTGTTCAGACCAGTTATCAGCGCGGACACCACCATCTGGCGTGCATTCGCACCAGTTTCCATTTCCTACATACATCCATACATGCCCTTCATATCCGTTCGGGTAAACAACTTGCAAATCACCCGGCTGCACTTCGCTTGGAGAAATCTCTATCAACTCGCCGCTTGCAATCGCACCCGCATAACCTCGTGTATTTGTCGGCGATAATGGAACTCCTGCCATAAAGTAGCAATACTGTACAAAACTGGAGCAATCATGCGTGGTTCCTGTGTAGTTTACATTGCCAGGGCTATAAATACCTGAATTGACACCGGTTCTAAATCCATTAGATTGGCTGTATGTGAATCTGCCGACAGAAGCCAATGCAACAGAAACTATTCTTCCTCGTGCAGAGTTTGGGTCAATGGCAAGTTCTTCCAACAGTTGTTCCAATTCCTCAGGTGTTAATCCGGCCGGATATCCGCTACCGCCAATGGGCGAACCGGCGTTCTCCCATGCGTACGGCACAATGCCGTACAATTCGCAAAGCAGTTCATACTGCATGGCGTAGTAATCATCCATGGCTGCATAGAATGCGTCCGACTCCTCGTCTGTAAGCGTCTTAGCGATTTCCTTGGCAATCATATCTTTGGCATCACGGCGAAGGATGACCGAGTAAGTGGTCGTTACCGTTACATTTACAGACACCTCGTAGTGGTCATGCTTATAGTCGTAATCGTCAACGGTATGGGTAATCAACTGACCGTTATAGTCGTATTGCCTATTTCCATATTGGTCAAGCAATGGTTCTTCATGTGAACCGCTTTTGTAACGGATTTCAACGTCATGAACAATCGGTGTTTCTGTTACTTTAGTTTCCGTAACAATTTGATAGATGCTGTCAAACTCCTGTTCGGAATTTAGGTCTTGCCGTTGAATTCCGCGTCCAGCGATTTCGCCGCCGAGTCGAAGCAACTGATATTCAGTGCTTTTCATCTTTTCTTCTGCCGATGCATTTTCATCCCCAACAATTGAGTCATCCGAGAAAGTGGCATCAACGCCATATCGTTTAATATTGCCATCTTCATCGTCATTAAGAAGGATGCTTTGTTCGGCACAGTTTTGGAGAGTAATTAACTTGATGATGGCATCCATATAGCAAGGCTCTGATATCTCAGTATCTGCCATATCGAGAAGTCCATTTCCATTGATGTCTTCTCCTGCATCCAGAATACCGTTTCCGTTTTTATCTTCATTGGTATCCAGGACTCCATTGCCATTTAAATCCTCGCCTTCATCAAGGACACCATTTCCGTTAGCATCTTCATCTACAAAGTTATCAGGTATCCCATCTGCATCGATATCAGGAATTGTCCGGACAGAAATCGTGACTTTTTCACCTGTAGGCTGACCTTGATATGTCTCACCAGGTGTCGGGGTCCAATCCCCCTGTTGGTAATAATCGTCGCCAGAGCTCCAATTGGAAGTATCTGCCCAAAATTCAGAACTACTCCAAAGCTCCTCTGAGTCATACCCGTCCGTTACAGTTCCTGAACCTTCGGCAACAGTTGCTGAAATCAAACCCGCACGATATTCTGCGGTTTGGACGGTTCGCGCCCAACCTTGACGGAAAGCGCCGTCCAGCGTTGTGACCATACTATTGGTCGTGTCTGTATATTCGGGAGCAAAGTCATCAGACGCCAACGTGAGTTCTTTCTCATCTAGTTCCGCAAGAATTTCGTCAGTGGCGGCTGCTTGTCCTGGATGTAAAATGTGAAAAGCGAAGTTTTCTAACGCACTCGATATGTTATACATATCAATCATGAAATCGTACTTCGCTATGCTCAAATCTTGCCCGACCCTTTGCGACCAACTTGTAATTCCGTCGCCAACGGCCTCAGCACCATAAATCAAGGTATTTACAGGAAGTATAATAATATATAGCAGTGCAAAGAGCAGGATTATGCCTCCCACGACAACGAGGCAACCACCACCAACAACTGCACACCCTGTTCCTCCTGCAACAGCTGCGCCACCGGCAGCAG
>ULUW01037649.1_pt1 | contig 49024 bp, 27 predicted proteins | sample 1959041 | NCBI WGS metagenome assembly ULUW01 (sample SAMEA4835775, study PRJEB28245) | human gut metagenome | biome: gut microbiome; material: fecal sample | place: Denmark | collected 2008
AGCCCATGCGGATTTGTATTCCAGCTGCCGGAAGAATTCACTCCAGGCGGCATCCGAAATACTTTTTGCCAGATGGTGGTTTCGCAGCATCCCCTTTACATTGAGGTCTTCCACACAGATGATTTGGTTCTCATTCACCATTGTGGTAGATAACTTATGAAGCATGTCATTGCGGCGGTTGCTCACCTTCTCATGGCAACGGGCAACCTTGATTCGCTGCTTTTCCCAGTTGGCGGAACCATGCTGCCGTCGGGACAGCTTGCGCTGTTCACGCCGCAGCCTGATTTCCGCTTTCCGCAGATACTTTGGGTTTTGGTATTCCTGCCCATTGCTGTCAACGGCAAAGGATTTGAGGCCAACATCCAGCCCAATCACGGTGTCAATGCAGGGCTTTGGTTCAATCTCTACCTTGCAGAGGATAGACACAAAATACTTTCCGCTGGCAGAACGGCGAATTGTAGCATTGCAAATCTCACCTTCGATATCACGGCTCTTACGGTATGGCACCCAGCCCAGACAAGGCAACTTGATAGCCTTGTCGGAAACATGGATGCTTTTTGCATTGGTTGTCGTGTAGCTCTGATTGTGATTGCGTTTGCTCTTGAACTTCGGGAATCCATGACCGTTTTTGAAAAAGCCTTTGTAGGCATTATCCAGGCAGCGGCAGGCGTATTTAAGTGCCTGACTATCTGCTTCGGTGAGCCACGGCAGATACTTCTTCATTCCGGGAAGCAGATTCTGCATCCCAATGTAACTGAAGCTCTCCTTGCGCCGCTTATATGCTTTGATTCTGCGTTCCAGCATGTGGTTGTACACATACCGGCAGCAACCCAGCGTTTTGTTGATTTGTTCTGCCTGCTCTTCGGTGGGATACAAACGGAATTTGAACCCTTTATATGCAGTCATCCGCCCCCTCCTTTCTTAGGGCATCCACACGATTTGTCGAATACCCTATTTTCTTTGCCGCACCTTAAGCGATACCAGCAGGAAGAATATTGCGTACATTTGCAATACCGCTATATCTATGTCCCGGTTGCGGCAGGTATTTAACCTTTGCCAGCGGGTGCTTCGGAGCACCATACTTCGGGTTGTACCCAAAGAGGTCAATGTAGCGGTACAGGTCGTCGCGTTCCTGTTCCATCGCTTTCAGCACCTCATACAACGCCATCGTATCGTCGATTGCACGATGGCTATTCTGCACTTTCCCCTCCAAGCCATATGCGCGGATAGCGCATTCCAGTCTATGCGGGTATGGCCGCCGGTCCTTATACACTGTCATGCTATCGAGCCAATGCAAACCGTCTGGGAATGATTGACCTGCGAGCAGGTACCGCGTGAATTCACCGTCGAATTGTGCGTTATGCGCCACCAGGAGCGTTGGGCCGCCGCGAACCATATCGCCGAACCGCCTTGCGACCTCATCACGAGGCTTACCCTCCTTGGCAAGCATTTCGTCAGTGATACCAGTCAATTCAATGATTTTGGGGGCCAGCTTTCTACCTTCTTCCAAGCAGATAAACTCATCCATCTGGTCAACAATCAATGGTTCACCGCCGTTATTTAAAGGAATACACAAGGCTGCCAGCTCAATAATGCAGTCAGCAGGTGGAGTGAGTCCTGTCGTTTCAGTATCAAACACAACCATCTTTTCAAAACCAAGGTTGCGAATGTTTTCAAACATATATTTTTGTCTCCTTTCATTTTGCAAAAACGCCGACCCAGGTAAGGCCGACGCGGTATAATTCTCCGATGGGATGGCATGTTATTCCATACTTAATTACATCTTTTTACAAAGTAACATATTTATGTTATTTTGCACTTTTCTTCAAGTTGCATGTCGTACAGAGCATCTGACAGTTATCTTCTACGGTCCTTCCACCCTGAGACCAAGGGATGATATGGTCAGCCTGCATCTTTTCAAACGGAAACTCATCACCACAGATAGCGCACTTATGACCCTGCTGCTCATACTTCCGAAGAGCCACCCGTCGGTCGAACTTCCGAAGACTAAGACATTTTTCATTTCCGGTAAGCAGATATTCATAGATGCCGGCCGGTTTGGTGATTTCCTCATTTTTAAGCAGCTCTTCGAACTGGTCTTCCAGCTTAGTAGGGTCCAGGTCAGTACGATGCCCATGCCGATTATAAAGCAGGCCCCATTGTACGCCCTTCATTTCTTTCCGAACCTTCGGGAATACTGCCTTGACCCAGTTAATGACGTTCTGGAAATAGTTCCAAAGCTGTACGGCGCTGGCGTCTTGCTGATGCCGGCCCATATAATCCTCAATCGTTACCTCGGCACCGGTTTCAAGTGATTCTTTATCAGCAATCTACTTGATGGCTGTTTCCAAGTATTCCTGGCGGATAGACGCACCTTTCAGATAATCCCCGCCCAAGATACTTGCCGCGCACCCAGTCTTATCATAACCGGATACACCTTCTTCGTCGTCGTCGATGTAACCAGAAATTACATTATGAACAGTAAGTTTGAGTGAAGTAATATTCATATTTGTCCCCTCTTACTTATGAATTCAGCATAGCTGAAGCGTCTTCATATGTTAATTCAGCCTGAATATAAGCCACCATATATCTTATAAATTGTTTCATATCACCAATAGTTTTTGAACTATTCTTCTTTTCAATATGTGCCTCGTCATTGCCAATCCAAGATGCAGCTTTTGCCAACTTCTTTATTTTTTCATTATTTATTCCCTCATTTATTTTTTGAGATAAAGTTTGTTTCTTATATCATAGTTTGGATTTTTATGCATAATATAGTCAGTTACAAGAAATTCAAGTGCGCGTCTATAACCCATACCGCAAACTTTATTAAGTTCATAATGTTCGGCTGCTTCAGCCTGTTGATATATTTCTACAAAGTTGGATGACAGGTTAGTAATCTCTTCCGCAAATTGTTCAACACTACCATACGGAAAAATGGCTTCGAGTTTACAGTCGTCTCTTTCTTTCCCTGTATCAATATTATGTGTTAACGCGACAAACAGTTTGTTGCATGATGCACATCTATATACCGATAGAACATCAAATTCAAGACTTTCTTCCTTGGGGATATTATTTACAGCAACAATTGGTAGGCATCTGTCAGAAAGGACTTTGTTACAACATGGACAACGCGATAAGAGAGGAACTTCAGACGGAGTTATCGGAATGCTTTGATTTGGATAATATACATTAACGAAACCGTAGGTTCCAGCGTTTATTGCCAACATCCTTTCATAAGTATTGGCGTCAAGCGTATAGAATTCGGTTGTATTCATTAGCAAAATCACCTTATTTCTTCCTTATTAACAGTCTCTTGTAAACATACTTGCCGTTTATTTTTGCATTCTATGTATGACTATTGTAATCTTTTGAATAGTTATATCCACCAACCAATTCAAACTGTTTCGGATTATATTTATCCAGGAAAGTAATAGGCACACCCATCACACCGTCATAATCACATGGGATATCAACGACTTTATCAACGTTGATTGCATCGTAGTTGTCGTAATGGGGATATTCGTCTTCGTTGCCATGGTATCTACAATGGTAAAAGCTGATGCTTTAAAAAGCCACATTAAATTGTGGTATTATTCCCTTTCGTTTTATTATAACCAAGTTGATATGCCTCGTATTTTTCTATCAGGTCTCTTTCCAATTTATCCAAGTCCGAGTACCCGCTATCAACCAACCTTATAGCCCGTATCTTAAATTGGTCGCCATATTTATAATCAGCATAAACATCACCATTGCCATGTCCTGTAAAATGCTGATTTATTCTAAAAATCAAACGTGTTGCCTGACCAACATAATATATTTCTTGGGATTCATTATATAGAATGTATACACCAACACTATCTCCACTTTGCAAACCTTTAATTGCAAAGAAGTCATCTGGTGTAATCCATGCATACTGCTCTAAAAAAGTATCAAATCTTTTCTTCTGTACATTTTTAGAATGATGTACATATCCATCGATAATTGAATATACGTGCTTTCTTCTTATTGGCTTTATGTGATTCCCGTAAGCCCAAGTACGAATGTCTTCGGATAACTCTCCACTCTTGCAACATATATTTTCAATATCCTTTTGTTCTGCGTTTACAGCTTTTAAAAAATCAACTCTGCAGTTACCTTTTTTAGTATAAACTGGCTTCCCCTCCGAACAAAATTTTTCTTTTACGGTATTTATGGCAACCTGTCTAATAGTGTTCAAAACATATTTATGCTTTAGTTTCTCCAATTTTATTGGCATATTATCTCTCACAAGAATACAAACTGTAAGAATTATCCATGGTAACAACAGCATCAACGCTAAAACTAACAAAACTAACATATAGCCTCTCTTTCAAAAAGAAAAACAGGCAGCCCAACCGGACCGCCTGTCAATAAACTCCCTTAAACTTACAAAATCAAAACACGCACATTCTCGTTACGGGTAGATACTGCCGCGATAGCATCGGCGATAGCGTTTGAATTGCGAGACTGCCACTCAAAGCGAATCGTCAGATGCTTGGATTCAATGCGGTTCTGGATTTTACGGACAATTCGCATCTCATTTTGACTGGTATGCGCATCACCGTTGAGATAGTCTACAGCATTCTTGTTGTCCGATTGAAGCAACAGCTTGGCGCCATCATCGGGGATTTCTTCAAGCGCAAAGAGAATTGCTCGAAGTTCCCCCTCAACAATATTGGATGCCTCGATTTGCTTACCGCAAACAAGGCGCGGCTGGCCGGTTTCATCCAGTAAGACGGCCGCAATGCCGGTTGTTTTGGTCTCCTCTGAGAATGTTGCATCCGTGACGATAGTCAGTTCAATCGCATCAGTACACATTCCGATACACCATCACGAACAGGACGTCAGTATCTTCATTCGAATCCGGATTGTCGGGGTGAACCAGCGGCAAGGGAGTCAGCCACAGGTTCTTCGTGTTGTCCGCATTCGCTCGACCGTTCAAAATTTCATCGAAAAGATTCTCACTGGCTTTTTTCTTACAGACCAGATTCTTTTCTTTAGAAAGTTTTGCAAGGCACTTCTTAGCACAGGCAACAGCTGCTTCAGGGCTAATAGCGCACCCCATCGGTCCATAAAAGCGCTGGTCATAGAATGCATATGCAACTTCCGGTTTTTTCGGCTGTGCCTGCGCTGGGGCCTGAACCTGAGACTGGGCTGTAGGTGCTTGCGCAGGGACACTTGCATTCTGCTGGACTCTCGTAAAGGCTGCCTGAGCCTTTTTCATTTCCATTGCAGCCACATGAGCATTCCAGACCGCAACAGTATTGGTTGCGAGAGCATACAGGTACTCTGCATCCACCGGGACGATGATTTGTGTCCACTCAGCCCCTTTCTTTGGGGTAACACCACCAAGTTCGGAGTTGCATTCACCTTCACAGGACTGTGCCCGCAAAGCATAGGTGCCGTCTTTCTGGCCAGGAATAATATCGAACCGGCGAAACTCTGCTTTGCCATCTTTAGCACGCTTGGAAGTCGTACCGCCGATGCAGGACCAGATAGCCTGCTGATATACCCTCTGGCCATTGGCCGCAGCCTTACGCTTTTCGAAGTTCTGGCGTTCCGCAGCGCAGCGACGGGCAAGAACACCATTGGAAATCATCTGGCAAAGCCCCAGTGCGGTTACGCCCATCTTACCGGAGCCATCAGAGCCGGCCTTGACCATCGGGACACCGATTTCAATCGTCTTTACCGGTTCAAAAGAGGGTTTCCCTCTATGTTCGACAAAAGAGAGGTGCAGACGACTATCATAGTCGTCGCCATTGAACCAGTCGGTTTTGGCTTTTACAAACGATTTAAGGGCCTGTGCGTTCCAGATGTCCCGTTCTTTTTTATAAGAATTGTTTTCTGACATTTTTAATCCTCCAGCGTAGTAACTTTTTCTTTCTCGGCAATCGTTTCGTTGTTTTCGTTGCGCTCCCTGTACACAGACCCAGCGAACCCAGTGAGGCAACCCCACTCGATTTGTGCCAGACCGCCGTCACGGTCGCCGTTACAGGGAATCATAGACAACCCTTTTTCGCAACGAAGATATTGGCATACCTCTTCTTCTGTTACAGACAGACATTCCGCAATCTGCTTTGTGTTGAGCGGCGTATCTTCACCATGACGTTTAACCATGAATACACTGCTTCCGTTAGCGAAAACAGCAATATTCAGGTCGAATTCCGGGAAGTTATAGGAAGCCGCTCTGCCCTCAACTACGAGGAACCTTTTTACTCGCATCGCATTTCCTTTCTACCTCTATTTGAGGCCGGTTTTGGTGTCTGTCACCCGTTAAGGTGACGCGAATTGCCAAAGAAAAAAGCAGCCACCTAAAAATAGATGGCTGCTTGTCATAGCAGGTTTTCAGTTTTTATTATAGGCACAAAATCCCGTTAAGTTTCTTTGACAAAAGATAGTATACTCACTTTGCGACACCCTTGCCGAGACAGAATGATGCAATGAAAGTTGGATGGGTACACCTATGAATTGTACATATTTATTATACCACTCTTTACATAAAACCGCAACGAAACCAGCTTTTTGAGAAAAGAAATTTTGCACACAAAAATCCGCTTGCCCGAAAACGAGCAAGCGGGATGATGCGTTTTGGGAAAATTCAGCCAACAAGGAAGTGGAACAGTGTTCCGAGAGCAGTATCTGCTGCAATCAGCAGCACCGCAGTAAGGGCGCAGACGCAAATAACGACCAGGGCCTTTATCCAGCATTCCTTACGTTTTGGCCAAATAATAACTGAAGGAAGGATGTGCCTTTTTGCCTTGATGGCTACTTCCCCGCCCTTCTCAGCGATAGGTTTGATAGCGTCCTGTACGCCCTTTTTCATGTTTTTGCTCATGGCAGCCTCCTTATCCCCAAATTGCTATAACTGTCAGCAGAACACCGCAGACACATGCCACAACGATAATGGCTTTACGAAGCGTTCGTTCATTGGTATCTCGCATAGCAGCTGCACGAGAATTGTTTGATTCGGCAAAGCCACCAATGGTACGCGTTTCACGATGATTGGTCATCAGCGTACCAGCAATCAGGGCTACGGACCCAAACAACACCAAAATACCCAGAATAATCTGAATCACACTCATTTTTTTCACCCCACCTTTCAGTCCAAGAAACCCTTATGCTGACGGACAACCATATACGAATCCACCGCCGTCACAGCTTCGAGAGCCACACCACAAACGATAAGCAGCGTCGTACCACCGAGTTGGATTTGCAGGCCCGTGAGATTGCCAAGCATAATCGGAAGCGCCGCGATGATTGCGAGAATCAGAGCACCCAGGAATGCGACAGACTTTGCGGCTCTTTCGAGGTATTCTGTTGTCGGAATCCCAGGCCGAATACCTGGAATTGTGCCTCCGTTCTTCCGTAGGCTATTCGCAATCTGTACAGCGTCAAACTGAATATCGATGTAGAAGTAGTTGAATGCAAAAATCAGGGCGATGTAGATAATGTCATATACCCAGTTATAGGTATTAAAGCCGAGTAACGCATTACGGAGTCCTTCATTCCAATTTGCACCAATAAACGAGCCGATAGTAGCCGGAAGGCTCATAATGGTACTGGCAAAGATGATAGGCATAACACCGCTCATCACGACCTTAATGGGAATGTAACTGTGTCCGGCGCCAATTGAACTTTTGCCATTCACAGAACGCGAATACTGAATAGGCACACGCTTTTCTGCGTCGGTAGATTTTACAACGAAATAGATAGCAAGCACTGCAAGAATCGGCAATACACCGAGCATGATGGCATGTAGAATCTCATGTTCCTGAATATAAAGGATAAATGCCTCAAACAAATACACAACATCTGCCCACCGGGAAATGATGCCAGCGAAAATCATCAGCGACACACCATTGCCGATACCGTAATCGTCAATCTGCCAACCGAGCCATACAACCGCCTGAGAACCAGCCACAAAAGCTGCAACAATGACAACAGCGACAAACACACCAGAGATGCCAGTCATGAAGGCCAGCGCTTGATAAGACCGCAGCATAGCATAATAGCCGATAGCCATAATTAGCGCGAATCCTGCAGCCACGTACTGCATGATTTTACGATACTTGTCAGTTTCTTCTTTCCGCATCCGGTCCAGCTGCGGGAACACAACCGTCAACAGTTGTACAACAATGGAAGAATTGATGTACGGTGAAACACCAAGTGCAAATACCGCACACTGACTCAACGCACCACCAGATAGCATATTCATGTATGCAAAAAGGTTACCGCCTTCAAAAATGCCAGAAATAACGCCATTATCAATAAATGGTACAGGAATGGCACATCCTACACGGAAAAGGAGCAGAACTGCCAGCGTGACGAATAGCTTTTTTCGTAGCTCTGTAACGGTCCAGAGATTTTTCAGTTTGTCCAAAAATAAGACCTCACTTTCCATTTGGGTTAATCGTCTACAAACAGCACTTTCGCACTATTATTTTCCAAAATATTCATCAATACCTTACCGTCATACCCCCATAGGAGTAGGCCGAGCAAAGCGTATGCTTCTTGTTTCATGGTTGAAAAGCGAGCGGGCGACATGTTGTGGAGTTTTGCTAACTCCTGTTCCCGAACATAGGTGCCTTTGCCATCAGCTGTTGCAACTGTCCGATTGGATACCAGGGATTTAAGAATCGTCGAATAACGATGGCCATTCACCGGATAGTACTCAATGAGTGCAATGGAGCCGGCAATCAGGAGCAAGAACTTCAGTACGATATTGGTACTGTACAGCACGCTTCCCCGCTCTGAGTAGCGCAAAACCTCTGCAGGCGTTTTAGCCCTAAGAATTGTACTTGGTATGTCGGCCACATCACTGTTGCTCCAAAAAAGCCGCGTATACTCACGAAGCAGGAGCTTTACGTTGTGGTACACATACATATTCTCATCATCCTGCCCCATTGCATTTTCAATAGGTGAGCGAATCAGGGCCGGAATTAGGCTTTTCATATCTTGTCCGCAAAGGCGATGCATAATTTTTACAGCATCACAGAGATATTTATTTACCTCAAACCGGCTAACACTCTCTGCCACGTCGGGCTCTATATCCAGAATCAGGCGGATTACGTTTTGATATTGTGTCCCGTATTCCGGATATGTTGCCAAGCGGTCCACTGCGGCATCCAGTGAATCAAGTATTTGATGGCACAGGGTATAATATTTCTCTCGGTTAGAGAGAAATAGCTTGTTATCATACCCGAAGGCATCATGGAGCATCTTCTGCGTATCAGCAAATTTGGAAACATCACCAGACTCTATTGCCAAGTTGATGACATCCGAGATGCTTTCACCGTACAAAGACCATTTTAAGGCCGGGTAAAGAACCATTCCCAAAATGGTATTAGTGTATTTTGGAGACGATTCAAGAAGCTTATTTAACTGGTTCTTTGCGGTGCCAGAATTTGGCTTTTTCGTAAAAAGGCTGGATAGTTGTACGCCGTTATAGAATTCTCCAGTAAAAAATGCTTCATTAAGAACTGTGGCAAAGTCAACATTCTGTTCTGGTGTCACAGTTCAAACCCCCATTTCGTTTTCGCACAAATTTGCTGCCGAGCCAAATCACGTTCCGCTGCGGTCAGCAATCCTTTTTCCATAACGTCAAATTGACGGAAGCTCATGCCGTTGTCCGCAACAGCAAAGATGAATCCTTGCCATAGGTTCATAGGAAGAAATTCTGCCGTTTGATGATTCAGGATTTTCTCCATATCCCAAGCCATTTTATGGTCATCGGTTACGACCCGAATCCTATCGTCTTTTCTTGGAAGCATATGTAAGGTCTTATTTAGTGTTTTTAGCTTGTTGATGGAACTGTCGCCACTCGCATAACCATCAATGCGCAGAAAGCCATCTATCTCTGTTGGAATGACATGCGCTGCGACCGCGCATCGCTTATCTCCCTCTTTTTTGACCATTGATGAAAGATAAATAAATGTCACCTTGACACACCTCCGTCAGAAGAGCAATTTATGTGAGTTAGGCCAAAATTGCGGCGTATTGATTTGCGGTTTTGGTCAATATGTGGTATAATAAGTACACAGCACAAATATGCAACGCTGTTACGTTGCTTGTGTTATAGAAAGAATAATATGAAAGGGTGAATTACATGGCCGAAAAGGACTACAATGTACCAGAACTTACAACCGAAGAACTTCAAAAGCGTATCCGAAAAATCGACACTATGGATTTGTCATATGGGTATGTCCAGTTAATGGAAGCGACAAGAGTTAAATATGGCCTCTCCATTTATGACTGGTGCAGAGTGATAGGTATAACCCCAAGCGTATATTCTGGACTTCTTGCCGTTAAGCCAGGATATGCAAGAAATGGAACCAAGAACCTCACAATTATTGCTTCTATTTTCCGATTCTGCTATATTTTCGGATACGACCTAAACGGTGTTGCAAAAGAATTCGCGACGCAACGAGAAGAACTCTCATTCAGTTTTGATGAAATTTCTTTGTGGTTATCAAAGTTCTCAGATGAAACTTTACTCTCCATCGCCGACACGATACATTCCTCCAACGAACCCAAGTTGTCACGTTCACGTAGCATAACGGCTATTAAAAACTACATTGAAGCTAGAAATAACATTTCCGCCAACTCGAAAGTAAACACCGATTCAGAAAGTGCGGAAAACAACAGCAAAACAAGCGATGATACTGTTATTGTAAATGACAGCGAGCTCTAAATACATATTGGGAAGTTCACCCTTCCCGCCGCCCCGCCGATGTGTTCCAGCACAAAAGCGGGGCACTTTTTGAGACCTGGTATATTCAAAAAGTCAGGAGCCGAAAATATCAAGCGCCGCCAACAGGCCCTCTTGACTGATTTGCGGGTCATCGTCTTCTTGTTTTTGTGTGTTTACCGTAGTCTCATTCACTACCATAGTGGGGTGAGGAGGGGTAACGGATTGTTCGGGAGCTTTATCTTGCTCAGAGCGGAACGCTTGTTCATCCGTAGTTTCTATGATAACAGGCTGAACACTGCTTTTCGGCCGCTGCGTAGCCCTTTCATGGAGTTCACCTGCCAGGTCATCAATTACCAGAGACGTCACATAGCGAGTCGCCTGCCGATTGGCTGACAGCTTTTTTAGGTATGTGTAAGCGGCTGCCTCACTTTTCACACCCATATCAAAATTGAGATTTAGCCGTCGCCGTTCGGTCCCTGGCGGCTTACGCCTTGGCCTTGCCACGATAGACCTCAATGCCGGCTGAAGCAAGCCGCGCCATTTCCTGCGCGTAGTAGCCCCTTGCATTCGCCTTGACATCTGGAATCAGGACAATATCATTGTTGCCTTTCTCAGTAATATACCGATGGAAAGCATCAAACAGTAGAACACTACCGCCGCCAACCATACAGATATACCCCATATACAGGTCAACTTTTCTGGCTTCCAGCTCAAGAATCAGTTTCTTGACAAACTCATTCTTGGCACGTTCAATGGACGCCTTCATGGCATCCGGACAAGATTTCTTTCCCTGCATCAGAACATCAATCATAAAATCATCAATGTTCCGGCCGCAATCCTCCATAATGGTTCGGTGTGCCAGCTTGAACAATTCCAGCACGCCCATCTCTTCGAGCGTGATGCCGGGGTTCTGCGGTTTCCGGTCAATGATGGAAATGACGTTGGTTGTCCCACCGCCGATATCGATGATGTACGACCGGCTCGACTGAAGCATCTCATTATAGATGCGAGCATCCGAAATGGCCGCGCTGATGGTCTGGGCATATACGCCAACATCCACAATGCGAATCGTGAACGGAATCCCATCACTCATATAGTGAATCGGCTTACCTTCATTACCGAAGAATTTACGGTATTTTTCTCGCAGCAGTTCACCACCTACACGCAGGCTCAGGTGTTCAACAGGAAGACCAAGTGCCAAACCGACGTCGCAGATATATTCTGTGCCGCCAGGAAAGGCGGCCTGGAGTTCGTTTGCAATCGCCGCAAGTGTCAAAACGAAGTAATCTTCATCCGACGTCTTATCCCGCCGGGCTTGGAGACGGTCGTTTGTGATGCTGTAATATTGGTCATTTACCATAACGGACCCGACCGTCAAGGGTGGAGGAACGGTTCCGTGATGATTCAGACCGGTAGGAAACGGTTTGGTGCTGTTCGTTGGACCAACCGATTTTACATTGAAATTTCCCTGGTCCACTGCGATACAAACACAGAGTGGACTCTCCAACTTTACGATTTTCAAATCATTTGCCTCCCATCACGCCGGCGTCTGAATAATGGCCTCAACCAGTTCTCTGGCAATCCGTTGTCCCCTACTGTGTGATTCTGCCGGCGCCATACGCACCGATACACCACGCCCCGCACAAGACTTAAATGTCTGGCAGTAGTTTTCGGCATCCAGCGTATAGGCTTCCGTCACTGTGTTCCAGCTATTTTGCATCAGTACCCAGCCATCGTCACGATTAACGAAGATGACCACATCGTGTATCGGCTGTCCGATTCGAGTATAGGGACTCAGAATGGAAGCTGCTGCACGGAACAACATACGGTTCCGACCGATACCATACATCTTTTCACATTGTGTATGGCTTTGCCGCGTTTCACCATATCCTTGTTCTACATAAAACCCATATGCACATTCTTGGGAATCGGGGTTCTCAGCCACACAAAGATAAACGCGGGCCTCGCTAACACCGATATTCTCGACACGGATAACTTTGACATCCTCGTTTACTGGAACTCCTTCATCATTTCCATCGGGCATATTAACAGTTCCGGTGTCATCCACAGAAGTAGTGGCGGTAGCGCCAGGTGTTGAAACGTCCTCGCCAAGTTCCTTCTTGGCTGTTGTCAATGCTGCCGCAAGAGCCGCTTTACGCTGCTTGGCTGCCGCATCCAGCATTGCATCCGTCGATTCCCCGGATAGCCCCTTTTCAGATTGTGTTTCACCTGTTGGTTGAATATCGGCGAAGACCTGACCGGATTCACCCGTTTCGGCTTCTGGCTTCTTCAGAGAACTCAACAGGCAGATGTGCCCTTCCTCATCAAGGCCAAGCAAGCTCAGGTCTCCATCCACACTGGCATAGATTTCGAGTTCCTTATCGGTCAGTTCATCGTCCAGCTGTGTACCGTTGCGAATCGCACTCCAACGGAGCAGGATGTTATTCTTATCTCGTTCCGCCTTCTCTTTTGCTCGGTATTCCGCCGCCTGTATTTTCTTCTGCCTGGCCAGTTCATCGAATCGCTCTGATAGGCTTGGCCCTTTCTTTTCATCCGGCATTGCTCATACCCCCTGACAAACATGAAATGATTGCGTCGTAGATTTCCCGTTCACTCTGTTCGATATTCGTAATTTTAGATAAGTAAATAAAGTGCGTTTTTCCATCCTTGCGTTCCCGGATAAGGCTTTGAGCCTTCTCCATAATAGAATGGCTGCCATAGGCTTGCGATTTGCAAAGAACGAAATCCGCTTTTGATACAGCGCCCTCGTTCTGTTTGAAATGGTCGCCAGGTATCATCTTGATATTCGGCTGGACCTCGGCGAGCCGTCTGTGAAAGTTTTCATGTCCATCTACCATCACAACCTTGTATTGCTGGCAAAGGTTAAGCAGTTCTTCATGTACTTGCTCATACGGCATACCACCGGATATTTCATCGGCGATATCGGAATCAAGCGACACTGCTGATTCATTATCCAAAGTACTTGGTTCCCGTTCATTCGCCAGTTGCCTTCTTAGTTCGGCGACCTCTTTCCGCAAGTCAGCGATAATTGAATTTTTACGGCTTACCTGCGTTTCTGCCTGCCTGGCAGAATTAAGTTTTTCTTCCAGCCCTTTAATTTGGCTATTCAGCTTCTCGATTTCTTTGTCTTTGCTATCCAAAGAAGCATATAGGCGCTGGACCTCTTCATCACTGAAATCTGCCACTTTAACCGTTGATTCGCCGAAAAACTCATCCGATAATTCATCCAGAATTTCGCTATAACAGATACGGTCAGTGACAATCGTGTAAAGAGCTGTTAAATAGGTTTTTTCAAACTCCCAAGCGCTGATTCTGTTATATAGGGCGTCCAAATGCTTAAAGACGGTTTTGGTATTTTTCTCGTTTCCCAATTCTTGGAACAGAACCGAATTTTTGCGGTCCGGATTCTTAAGAATCTCATCGTGACCATAAAACAGATTCAGTGCGTTGAATCTGTCATAATTGCAATCGGTCAGGTTCGTCCCCCACACCTTGATACTGTGAAATGTTCCGTACTGCGCATACGCACATCGCAATGCCATCATTCGGTCATTCTTGTTGACGGTCTCATAATTGATACGAACTGCCATAGTACTTCTGCCACCGGCCATATCCGGGAATCGCACTGCATTGGCCGTGCTCATACCGAATGTATTGATAGGATTGTTTCCACAGGTATTAAGCTCAAAATACCCATTTTTACAATCATTCATCCGCTTATAAAGGTCGGCGCCAGACCGAATCGATTGCGTATAATCTTTTACGGAATACGGACATCCATCTACTTTGAGTATTCGAGCCACTTCATCGTAATCTGGCTCACACTTGACCATAAACAGGTTGGCAGCATTCTCAATAACCCCATTAACATTTTTTCGGATTTCTTCGTCACCACACCAAAGTGCAGCCAGCACTAGAGCACACAATGCGCCATTAGGTAATTCATGGCCGAAATGATACTGATTACGCAGCTTTGCTAATTCTTCCTGTCTCCACATATCTGCGGGGATTACTAGCTGGTCTTTGAATTTGAGGCTTTTTCCGCCTCCCATCGCTGAGATAATTAGTTCAAAGTCACCAGTCCACACCCCAATGGCAAATAACTGCTGTGCGGTCGCACTTTTAACGTTGCGGAGCAAATCTATGGATTCTGAGAAGCCTTGAGTTAACATCTCAATCGCTTCAACAATCTTTGGCTTTTCGTCCTCACTTCTTTGCGAATATAACACCGCATATAATCGGACAAAATCAGCCCGGCACTGTCGAGATACAGTCGGCAGGACGAAATGGGTTTCATCCTTCAAAAAACGCTGGACAGCAGCTCGATGGGCCGGGTTGTTAATTGAAAATTGCGAAAGGTATTTTTCTGCCAGATTGGTCTTCTCCATAATGCCGTAAGTGACTGTTTCCATGCACTTCTTGATAAAGCAGTTGCAACCATCGCGGAGAATAACATCCTTCATAAAAAAGACCTTCCTTCGAACTTAATATTCAGCATTAGCCGGAAAACCCGTTGCCCACCGTCCGCTCTCGTGGAAGCTGCTGTTGTGGACGGTTACCCGGCAAATGCCGGGCAGGTGGAACATGCCACCCCGTTATGTTTGTTTGGCGATTACTCTGCCGCAGCCTCATCACCGGCATCGGCCTCGCTCGAAGCGACATCTTCCTCTGCAGGAGCCTCACTCTCAGCCTCGCTGGATGCAGCATCATCCTCAACGGCACTGTCATCAGCCGGGGCTTCTTCGCCGTCAGCGGCCTCGCTCTCAGTGTCAGACGTGGCCTCGGATTCAGCCAGCTCTTCCTCGGCCATCTCCTGACCCTCGCTGGCAGCCTCATCGACAGCCTCCTCGACACCCTCGGATACGCCAACCAGCAGCTCGCCGTTGGCATCAGCCTGACCGCAGTTGTAGAGGTATGCAAAAGCATCCTGGATGGAATCGTAGGTCATCAGGTCAGTGATGGTGTCGGTATTGCCGGCGTCATCCGTCCGTGTCCCATCGTAGTGGACCGTGCCGTCGTCCTCAAAACGGGCAGTGACGGTGTAGCCCTGACCGGACATGGCCTGTGTCATGTAATCCGCATAAGCAGAGATGGTGGCCTTCATTTCATCCTCGGACAAATTGGCATCCGCCGGGAACTCGTACAGCGACTCATCATCCGTCACGTCAGTTGCCTCACCGGTAGACGAAGAAGACGAGGCAGTCTCACTGGTTGCACCGCTGGAGTCGGCATCCTTATTACCGGAGCAGCCCGCCAGAGCAGCACAAAGGATAGCAGCAGAAATCGTAATAGCAAAAGCTTTCTTCAAACGCATGGTTCAGTCTCTCCTTTAAAAAGAACAATGAATAAAATTTAGGTTCCAAAACCCCATACATATATTATACCACTGTGCAGATATGTTCGCAACAAACGCGCACGGTTTTGGAACCAAAAAATAAAGCGGGACGGCGTAATGCTCGCCGCCCCGCCGCAGGTCACCTAACTATCAAAATCAGGCAACTGGGTTATTTCTTTTTGCCACCGTTTTTCTTGTTCATGACGACCATAAAGATGGCAACGCCAATCACAATCACCAGCGGCACGAACTGCAGAACATTGACACCAGTCTGAGACTGACGGATGAAGGTAGGAGCAACATACTCTTCCTTCTTCTCTTCGGGCTCACTGTTGTCATTGCTCGGCTGCGATGCTTTCGGGGCGATAACGCTCACGGAAGCGACAGCGGCGGCGCTGTACTGGCCGGCAACGTCCTGAGTACGAGTCACAATGTAACCCTCGAAGTCTGGAGTCACATTGATGGAGGCGTAAGCAGTGTTAGGGTCAGTGTAGGTCAGTTCAACGGGCTGGAACTTGCTTGCATCGACAATCAGGTTACCGGCATCGTCGAACTTGGCGTCACCTTTGCTGATGGTGTAGCACTCAAGGCCCTTGACACCAGAGTTCGGGTCAGCCTCGCAAGTGCTGAGAGCGTTGACAGAATCTGCCACATTGCTGGCTTCTTCTTCATCGCCCTCGGCCAGAGCCTCAACGCCGTCATCGACAGCGACGCCCTGCTCACCGTCTACCGTATCCTGTTCATCATCGACAGGTTTGCGTTCCTCGATTTCCTCGCCGGTCAGCCAAATCTTGACTTCGGACGTGAACTTCTTGAACTCAGTGTTGAAGACGTCAACAGCGTTATCGGCGCCGTATTCACCGGACACATCGACCGCCGTCACAACAGGCAGGCTCTTATCGATGTTCACCGTCTTGCTGCCAACCGTGGTGATTGCACCAGTCTCGGCATCCATCAGGTAGAACTCGTTTTCGACGCCAGCGCCAGTCATGGAGATGGTCATGGTCTTGCCCCAGACGTTTTCATCACCCAGAGAGTCGGAGGTGGAAATCAGATACCCTTCAGGAGGCGTAACCGTGATATCGCTGATAGCCCAGGAAGTGTTGAATTCGTCCTCGACGGACACTGCCTCGCCATCGCTGGTAGAGGTCTGAGCGGTCAGGATAATGCCAGGCTTGCCGGCTTCTTCCAGGTCATTCAGAACATCTTCCAGAATCAGGCGGGTAATGGTCAGCTTGCTGGTGCAAGGCTCATAGTGATAGTTGCCGTAATCAAGGCCATCGACGCCGCCAAAGGAGAAGGCATCCTCATACTCGCCGACATCGCCCATCTTGCCAGCCACTTCTTCAATCACAGAGACTTCGGGAGTAATTACGTTACCCTCGTCATCCAAGATGTCAAAGTGATGCGGCTCCTCACCTTCCAGGATACCCTCGTAGGTGAGTTCAGGCAGGACTGTCTCGGTGCCGTACAGCTTCTCCATATCAGGCATGGAAGTCTTGACGGATGCACGGGAAATGGTCATGACGGGCACAGCGGAGATGGTTTCGCCACTCTCGTCAACAAAGTAAACCTGGACATCGTTGCCGTAGTTGGCAGCAGTCTCCTCGTCCATGTTCACAGTCACATCGAAGGTATAGCGACCAGCGTTCTTGACATTGGTAGTCGTGAACACGCTGCCATCTTCGTGGTCCGGGTCAACGGCGATATCCGGTGTGATTTCGCCATCAACCTCAACGGCATCGGAAGTATCGTCAAACGGCTCATAGTCGATGGTCATGTCGAGACCCAGCAGGTCAGGAGAAACCACCGCGCCATGAGTACCGTCACTCTGTTCGGCATCCAGCATTTCAGCGGAAACCGTGATGTCGGGGTTCTCTACCTCGCCGTACACGGCGTCAGACGGTACGGTCACATTGACCTGAATCATGCGTTCAACAACCGTGAAGGTACCGTTGACAACGGTGATTTCATAGTCGCTGTTTGCATCGGCCGCAAAGACAGGGATAATATCGTAGTCGCCAACCGGCGTATGGTCAGTAACCACACACAGGTGAGTGCCAGTCAGGGTATCCCAATCCATCACAGCAGGTTTGCTGTCATCACCGGTGTAGGTAACTTCATCGACAGTCTCATAATCGGTCCAGTCGATATTCACAGAGTTACCATACAGGCCGGTCTGGTCAACGGCTGTAACCGTGATAGGACGCTTGGTGATGGTAAACACACCCTCAACGTACTGGATGTCGTAGTTGCCGGCGCCCACATTGGCAAGACCAGTGGCAATCACAGTACCGGTGCCAACATGAGAATGGGTAGTGGCCGGAGCACCTTCTGCATCAGTAAAGATGAAAGACAGAGCGGCATCAGTCAGGGCGTTGTACTGGTCATCATGAATGTCAAGGTTATCATTCGATGCAAAGCCTTCGAAAACCAGGTCTTCAAGAGAAAGAACAGGGTTCTCGTCGCCGTACACGCGGCTGATATCCTCGGCCATAGAGACGGTCAGTGTACGCGGAGTAATGGTAAAGTCAGCGGGTTCCTTCGTGATGATGAAGTTGGAATCTTCGCCAACCACAGTCATCTCGTAAGTGCCAACGTCTTCACCAGCCTCACGCTCAACATGCAGGTCGACCAGGTCAGTACCTTCCAAAACGTAACGAGCACCATCAACGACGGTGTAAGTCAGCTCGGGGTCATCTTCACCGTAGACCTTGGTTGCAGCATCAGGGCGAACCGTAATGGCACGAGCGTTGACAGTCAGCGTAGAATCGACCCACTTGATGGTGTAGTTGGGAGCCGCCACATTATCCAGGCCAGTAGCATGGATAGTGTAGGTGCCGACACTCGGCCGTTCAGGAATCGGTTCCCCGGTCTCAAGGTCAACGAACTTCAGCTCGCCAGTCAGAGCCGTGGATGCATTCTCGCCACGCTTGAATCCGCTGTAAGTAACAGCAAAATCAGGCAGCGGGTCGCCGTAAGTCATGGTGTAGGGGCCATTCACGGCAATGGTCAGAACCGCAGGATTGATAGTCAAGGTGGCAACATCCATCTTGGTACCATCAGCCTTCAGCTCTTCATTGGTCGAGGTCACATAGGTCAGGTCATAGTTCTTGTTGTACAGGTCAGCCTGGATAGCGTATTCACCGACATCCTCGCCTTCCTCACGAGTCACGGAACCAGACAGTTTGCCTGTAGTCAGCGTCAGAACGTCAACGCCGGTATTAGCCAGATTGCCTTCGACCGTGTACAGAGAATCCAGAGACGGGTCGGCATCGCCGTATTCCTTCTCGGCATCCTTGAAGGTCAGAGTGATTTCACGAGCGACGACATTCATGGTGCCGTTCACAAGAGTCACTTCATAGTTGTTGTTGCGGGCATATGTTGCGCCAATCGCATACTGGCCGACATTAGCGGTTTCAGCGGCACCAACGCAAGTGAAGACCAGAGAGCCGTTCATTGCGTTCTGGTCATCCATATCCAGGAAACCATCCCACACGACTTTGTAGCCGGACGCATCGAAAACGTCGCCATAAGTCTTAGTGACATCCTGAATCGTACCGGTTACTTTCCGGGCGACAATTTCAAAGGAATTGTTGACCAAAGTAATGTTGTAGTTCTTGGACATCGGCTGCTCGTCCAGCGTGCCGCGAGTGAAAGCATAGCGGCCAACATTCTCGCCAGGTACGCGGCTCAGAACAGCATCGGCCAAGTCAGCACGGGGGTCGGCAATGTTGTTGCCGCCGGTCCAGGTACCGAAATCCGGGTCAGCAACACTGAAAACAGGGTCCGGGTCACCGAAGGTCTTCTGCTGGCCGGGCGTGACAGTGAAGGTCACAGGACGGCGGGTGATGAGAAGACGATTGGCACCAGCATCGATGTCGACAGTGTAGCTGTCTTCCTTGCCAGGCAGCGGAGTGATGCTGGTGGTAATGTCGTAGTTGCCGACATCCAGAGTCGCACGGCTGTTGGAAGTGACAGGCTCGTCATCTTTCGTAATGCTGATGCTCACATAACCGACATTGGTAATCAGGTCACCATTGTGGTATGCCTTGGTTCCGTCAACAGCAGAAACGCCGGTAACGGTCAGCTCACGAATCATGTCTTCGGTAACGAAGTCACCATAGACAAAAGTTTTGGAGTCGGGAATCAGAGTCACATCGCCATCTGTGATAACACATGTGCCGTCGATAACCTGAATATCATAGTTGGCATTCGGCTCATAAGTAATCTTGATGGGATAAGAGCCCTTGGCCGCCGTGACATCAGACCATTCAGGGCAGGTCGCAGTGATATTCAGCGGGCTGCCTTCAGGGTCAACAACAGCAACGATAGCACTCTTGGAAGCGTTCCAAATCGTGTAGCCAGGAGTCTTGGTTGCATCGAGGACATTGTACTTACGAGTCAGCGTATTGCCTTCGATGATAATGGGCAGAGGCTTGACAGTCAGGATACCCTGGGTGCCGCTGGTCTGCCCCTTATAGATGATGTTGTAGTTCTGGCTTTCAAGACCGGAAGCGGTGATTTTGTATTCACCAACCGGAGACGTGCGAACCGCCTCATGAGTCAGAACCAGCTTGCCGGTCAAGGCATTGTCGGCCGTATCGGCAATACCGAGGTCGGAACTGGTGACAAAACCATCGTAGGTCACGCCATCCATCACATTCGGGTTTTCGTCACCGTACAGCTTTTCGGCATCCGGGATGATGACAGTCAGGTCCTTCTTAACGATTTCGAACTCATCTTCTGCAACAAGAGTCACATCGTAGTTTTTGAAATCGTCGGAAGCTTCGAACTGCTCAATCGTGTAAGCGTAAGTGCCGACATTTTCGCCCGGTTCGCGGGTTACGACACAGTTTGCAAAATCGCCTTCGACCTTACCCATATCGGTGTACTGAACAGCGAAAGAAGCGTCCATCTCACCATAGGTCTTATGCTGACCTGGCGTCACAATGATGTGTAGAGGACGCTGCGTGATTGTCAGGGTGCCGGGCAGGTACTCGAACTTGTAGTTGTGCTGCGGTTCGAACATCGCAGTCAGCGTATATTCGCCAACCGGGGCTTTCTTATCAAAGCCGTTGTAGTTCTGACCATCTTTGCTGATGGCCGTGTAGCTCGGCTGTGTTTCGCCAAAGACGCTCGAATAGCTATCGCCGTTGACGAATCCTTCTACGCCGTTATCACCCACATCCGTCTTCAGGGCGCCCTGACGGGCCTCACCGTAAATGGAAGTGACGTCAGCAACATGGACGGTCAGAGTAGCCTGATTGATTGTCAAAGTGCCGTTGTTAAATGTAATGTCGTAATACTGCTGGGTATTGACATCCGTGACCTGGAAGTTCCAGCCATAGGTCCCGACATCCTCGCCAGGCTCACGCACCGCAGAAACAGCAATGCGGGCCAGGCTCTTCTGAACGCCAAGCGCATTGGCATCAGACAAAGGATTGCCATCAGAGCCACGCTGGACGACACTGCCGTCACCCCATGTGAAGAATGTCAGCGCAGAGGGGTCCTTCGCACCATAGGTCTTTTCCTGGGAAGTAACGGTTGCCGTCACCTTGCGGCGGGTAACGTGCAGGGTCGCGTTGTTGCACACGAAGTTGTAGTTACCATTGGCGCCAGCGTTCTTGTCATTGATTTTGACAGAAACGGTATAGTCGCCAGGAGCGGAATCTACATCGGCATCGGTGCTCACCACAGGAGTACCGCCAAGCAGCTCTTCGATGGTGATGGAACCGGCATCCAGTTTTTCCTGGTCGGAAGTCGTCAGACCGGTTACGTGCCATGTAAATTCAGGATTGGCCTTGCCGTATTCACGGCTGAACTCCGCCTGGTTATAGTCGCCGTCTTTAATCATCGGGGTAACGATGACCGTATTTTCGACAACGTGCAGCTTTGCGGGGTGGAAAGTAATGGTATAGTTCGGGTTAGACAGGCTGCCGATATCAATATCGTAGTCACCAACCGGAGAGTTCTTGTCAGTGTTCGCATGCAGACTGCCGGACAGCTGGTCGCCGTTGATAAGGCCTTCTGCATGATAGGTTAACTGAGGCTGGTCCATGCCGTGGTTCTGATACCCTTCGTTCGCATACACGTCGATAGGACGGGTGCTGACATGGATTTTGCTCAGTTGAGTAGTACCAGCCAGAATGGTGTAGTTGGTTTTGTTGATGGTAACGTTGTTGAGGTTGATGGTCACGTACACGTCATAGGTGCCGGCACCCGTACGAACGTCCTGCTCGGCAGTTGCGTACATCGTCAGAATACCCTCGTTAAGGGCTTTCAGGACATCAGCCTCGCTCTGCTCAGTACCATTCAGGGTAACCGTGAGACCTGGATTCACATACTCTTCGCCATAAGTACGAGTATTCTCGTTGACTTTAATGACGATAGTGTTTTCCTGACCTTCACCACGAGCAAATGTCACGTTGCCATAGGTCGTGCCACCCGCACGGATATTAGCCATAGTAGCCGCATCCATGATGGCGGGTTCCGTACCAGTTGCCAAGGGCGCAGGAGCATTGGCCGGAGAACTCACAATAGGAGCAACAATTTCATTGGTTGCTTCGGTAATCTCTTCCTCGGTAGGTTCAGTGACCTCCTCGGGTTCGGTCACCGTGCTGGGCTCTTCGCTTGGCACAGGTGTTGCAGTTGTGTCAGAAGTCGATTCAGTGCTCTGGCTGCTCGCTTCGCTGGAAGCCTCGGATTCATCCTTGGTTTCCGTAGAGCCGGCAGCCGCCGAACTGTCTGCGTCGTCCTTCGCCTCTTCCTTCGGCGCATTCTCATCAGCACTCGCTGCATCAGAGCTGGCCGTGGGAGATGGTGTTGGAGTCTCGGTGGATTCCGATGCTGCGTCACCGACATAGCTCGTTGTAATTTCAGAGCTGTCATCAGCAAACGCAGTCAATGGCACCAACTGAGACATGGCCATCGCCACCGCGAGGACTGCTGCGAGAAAACGCTTCTTGGTCTTCTTCTGCATCGAAAAATATCCTCACTTTCTCTTGTCCGTTGTCTGGACATTATTTCTGACCCCTTACGTTTCCAAGTGATGCAGCACAAGGTTACTATATAGGGCCAAATGGGTTACCCGTCAGATTTCTGACGGCTTATATCATTAAATATGCCAAATTCATTTTGGAGCCGTTCTCACCAAAACGTTCAGCATATCCAATGCGAATCTAGCAATTTCACATTGCGCACATATATTATACCCTTGTGCGTTTCATGTCGCAACAAATAAGAAGTCACAAAATTGTTTCATTCCGCGAAAAGAGCAACTAGCTCATTCCAAATCTCTATTCCAAAATCGACAATTCCATCTAATGCTTTCTTTGCGGCGCCTTCATTGTTGCCGTCATTGTTAGGATTTGAAACATAATCCAGTGTTTCTCCTAAATCCATTTCGCTGCTGTCGGGAAGCTTTTCGTCACCAAGTTCTTCCCTGCCCAAAACGCCGTAGTTCAGTGCTCGTTGAACCTTCTCCGCGATATCGGCATCCTTATCAGAAATGATGTTATCGTTTAGATAGTCAGCATACTCTTCGGCGGCCATTTGGGTGTTATTGCCAACACTAGTCATAAGGTGGTTAAGTGTGCCGTATACACCACCGAGGTGAGTTATAACAAAAACCAGGACCAACATGCCAAACACTACCGTAATGAGTGTGCGGGAATGCCGGAATATGATTGTTAGAACAAGATAAAGCAATATTCCAATCAAGAAATACCATTTATATGCGTTTAAAAATTCTACCAGTGGGTAGAATAGAGATGCCACGAAAGTCATGGAAGTATCCTCCTTCTGGAAAAAATCAGTCTGCTTGTTTAGGCGGGCCGAAGAAAATCTATATTGTTTCTATTATTTTACTCACTTTGCGACATCTGCTTTTTCAACACAAAAAAGCCGCCCTCCGTGATGGAGAGCGGCTGTGCCAAAGTCATTTAAAAGTATATATCCAACACTCCAATCATTATGGTTCTTGGCATTCAGCATTATATTCACTTTGCGACATGATACTGACACACTAACATACAAATAAAAAAGCCCCCTGGCTCCGAAATTTGGAACCAGGGGGCAATGCTTGTATCGGCTACTTAGCGATTACTTAGATTTCTTGTCTTTCTTTTTGCGGGAAGCAAAGAGTCCAGCAACACAAGCGCCGAGTGCTGCGAACGGCGTGAGCACAGAAGCCATCACACCAACACCAGTCTTAGACGGGTCACGCGGGACGAACGTCGGGGCTGGAGTCGGAGCGGGAGCTTCGGGTTCAGGCGTCGGGTTAGGTGCGGGAGTCGGGGTGGGTTCGTCCGGCTTCTCGGGTTCCGGTACAATGACCGGAATCTCGACTTCGTTAGACGGCACATCCTTATCCGGGTCGATAGGCTCATTCGGGTCAATGCCGTGGCCCGGATTATCCGGGTCTTCGGGGTTCTTACCAGGAATCGTCGCAATCGCCACATTGATAATAGCGTCAGCATCCTCGGCCAAAGCCGTGTAGCTGTAGTGGATTTCGATTACAGCGCCCACAGGCAGGTATTCGATGGTCCACATGTTATCACCGTTGTAGATGATGCCATCCTGGTCAGCAACCACGATGTCGCCATGACCACTGAACTTATCAGTAACCTTAACATTATCGAGGTCTTCGCTGCCGGTGTTGGTTACAGTCAAGGTGTAGTTGATAACTTCACCCGGCTTAACCTCTTCCTTGTCAGCGCTCTTCACGATAGTCAGGTCACGGTCTCCGACAACTGGGATATCGGTGCTGTCACCAGGCACTTCGACATCGACCGGATTAGAAGGAATCTCTTCATCCGGGTCAATCGGCTTGTCTGGGTCAACGCCATGTCCGGGATTATCGGGGTCTTCAGGGTTTGTACCGGGCACCTTGACCGTTGCAACGTTCTCAAGAATATGAGTCGCCACATCGGCAGGCTGCACGGTGTAAGTGTAGGTGATGACCACATTGCCGCCGGCCGGGATTTCATCGAGGACGAACTGGCCGTTCTCGTAATGATATCCACTGCCTTCAACGCTTGTAATCTCACCAGCGAAGTTATTGGAATCGCTTACTACCGCATTCACTACAGGCACCGTCTTGCCATTGTGGACCGTCACCGTATAGGTCACGACCTCACCGGGTTCGGCTTCCGTCTTATCTGCGGTCTTGACGATAGTAACCTCGCCATCGTCCGGAACTTCAACAATCACAGGCTCAGAAACAATCTGCTGGGCCTCTCCGTCAGAAACGTACTTGACATCGGCTTCGTTGATGAGCGTGCTTTCGTCATTGGTCTGGACCGTGTAGGTGTAGGTGATAGTCACAGTCTCGCCTGCGGCCAATTCCGCAACTGTCCAGGTACCATCGCCGTTGTAGGTATAGCCTTCGCCATCCTCAGCATTGATAGCGCCATTGAAGTTGTTGTGGTCGGTCACAGTCAGGTCAGTGACGGCCTCGTCAGTAGTATTGGTGACCTCGATAGTGTACGTTACAACCTCGCTCACAACAGCCACGTTCTTATCCGCACTCTTCTCGATGTCAACCGGCGGGTCAGGTTCCTTGACGATAACGGCATTCAGAACATCGCTTGTGTCCTCAGCAACGACCACATAATCGTACTCGATGTTGATGGTTTCGCCAATGTTCAGTTCCGGAATCGTCCAGGTCTCATCTCCGTTGTAGGTGTAACCATCGCCGTTACCAGCATTGATTTCACCTGCACCACCGAAGAAGTCTTTGACAAGCACGTTGGCCAAATCGACTTGGCCATCATTGGTGACCGAAACGGTGTAATGGATGGTCTCGCCGACCTTAACGGTCTGCTTGTCGGCAGTCTTGATAATGGTCGTATGCTCAATCGGTACTTCTTCCTCAACAGGAGGCACGGGGTCCTCTGTCGGGGTCGGAGTAGAGGTCAGAACCACGTTACGCAGGATACCGTCTTCCAAGTCATCTTCAACCACCTTGTAGGTGTAGTGGATTTCGATGATTTCACCAACACTCAGAACCGGAATATAGAATCCAGCCTCAGTGGTAATGAACCGGTCACCAGCGGTAACAGTGTATTCGCCCTTACCGTTGAAGATATCGGTCAGAGCAATCTGTTCGATATCACGGTTGCCGGTGTTGGTCACCGTAATGGTGTAGTTGACAAAATCGCCAACCTTTGCGGTCTCAACATCAGCGGTCTTAGTAACGGTCATGTTTGCCGGGTCTTCGACTTCCGTTGTAGTCTCGTCGCCAGGCACCTCGACATCCACGGGGTTGGAAGGAATCTCCTCATCCGGTTCGTTCGGGTCTTTGCTTGGGACATGAGCGGTTGCCACGTTTTCGAGAATTTGCGTATCCACATCAGCGATTTCGACAACGTAGGTGTAGGTGATAGTCACGCTTGCACCTGCATCAATATGGTCGATAATGAATTCGCCATTCTCGAAATGATATCCGGCTCCATCGACACCCGTAATCGTGCCAGCAAAGTTATTAGCATCGGTGACACGAACGTTGTCGATGCCTTCTGCCTTACCGTTGAAGACTGTAACCGTATAGGTAACGGTCTCGCCTGGCTCAGCCACCTTCTTATCCGCGCTCTTGACGATGGTCACTTCTCCATCTTCAGGGATTTCAACAGGAACCTCATCAGTCGGGATATTGTAGTCTTCTCCATCATAGGTGTAGCGTACATCTGCCTGGTTAAGCAGCGTAGACGGGTCATCCGTCTGCACCGTGTAGGTGTAGCGGATTTCAACCGTCTGGCCAGCGGCCAGTTCGGCAATGGTCCAAGTTCCATCACCGTTATAGGTGTAACCATCACCAGAGATAGGAGTAATTTCGCCCGTGAAGTTATTCGCATCAGTTACCAACAGGTCTGTCACGGTCTCTTCGGTCGTGTTGCGCACCGTAATGGTGTAAGTCACGACTTCATCGACCTTGGCAACGTCCTTATCGGCATCCTTTTCCGGAATGATTGGCGGCGGCGGGTCTTTAATGACCGCAGCGTTCAACACTTCGGGAGCATCGCCTTGCACAACAGTGTAGGTGAAGTGGATGTCATAGGTCGTGCCGGCAGGCACACTGGCAACCGTATAAGTACCGTCACCATTATCGGTCACGCCCTCGGCGGGAACCAGAACCAGTTCGCCGAGTCCATCGAAGAACTCCTTGACCAGAACATTCTCAGCATCAGCGTCACCGCTGTTCTTGATGGAGACTGTGTAGTTCAGAGTATCACCCACACGAGCTTCTTCCTTATCCACCGTCTTCGTCAGAGAAATATCCGGAACCTCAGTTTCGACTTCGTCACCCGGAACCTCAACTTCCACCTCATTGGACGGGATGTCCTCATCGGGGTCGATAGGCTTCTCGGGGTCAATTCCGTGACCGGGGTTGTTCGGGTCTTCGGGGTTGGTACCAGGTACATGTGCAGTGGCGATGTTTTCGAGGATATGAGTAGGTACATCGGCAATCTCTACGGTGTAGGTGTAGGTCAAAGTGACATCCGCACCTGCCGCGATAGTGTCAATGACGAACTGTCCATTCTCAAAGCGGTAATCGGCGCCATCCACGCCAGTGATTTCACCAGCAAAGTTGTTAGCATCCGTCACCACAACGTCATGCACATCAAAATCCTTGCCGTTATGAACCGTCACGTTGTAAGTGATGGTCTCACCCGGTTTGGCGATTTGCTTGTCAGCCACCTTATGAATGGTGACAGAGCCAGGTTCAATGACAGGCACATCAACCGGATTCGTAGGAATCGTAATATGCTCGCCATCCTCATCGTATTCAACATCTGCCGTGTTAGTCAGGAGCGATTCATCTTCTTCACGCACCGTGTAGGTGTAGGTGATATTGACGGTCTCCCCTGCTCCAATCTCAGCAATAGTCCAGCTACGGTCGCCATTATAGACGTATCCATCGCCATCTGTTGCATCAATCGGACCAGCAAAGTTGTTGTTATCGGTGACAATTAAATTCTGCTTGGCTTCATCATCGCCATTGAACACCGAGATGGTGTAGGTGATGATTTCATCGACATAAGCATACTGCTTGTCAGCGCTCTTGGTAGGTTCGACCGGCGGCTCCTCAGGCGTCACAACCGCTGCGTTCAGAACTTCTGGAGCGTCTCCCTCGACAACCGTATAGGTGAAGCGGAGAGTCATAGAAGAATGAGCCGGCAGACGTGCGATGCTGTAGGTGCCATCTCCATTTACGGTTACGCCAACAGTCGGAATATAGTTGAGTTCGCCGTTACCGTCGAAGAAATCTTCAATCAGGATATTCTCCTGCGCGGTGTCGCCAGTGTTGCTGACTTTCACCGTATAATTGAGGGTATCTCCAACTACTGCGGTCGCTTTATCAACTGTCTTTTCGACAATCAGTTCGCCGTCAGGAATCTCGGTCTCGGTCTCATCACCAGGCACTTCCACGGTGACCTCATTAGAAGGAATGTCCTCGCCGGGGTCATCCGGGTTTTCGCCAGGCACATGAGCCGTTGCAATGTTCTTGAGGAAGTGAGTATCAACATCGGCGATTTGAACCGTATAAGTGTACGTCAGAGTAACACTCTCACCAGCCGGAATCGTATCAATGATGAACTTGCCATCCTCGTAATGGTAGCCAGAACCATCCACAGCGGAAATCTCACCAGCAAAGTTGTTGGAATCCGTCATTGTGACGTTGTGGACGTCGGTAGGCTTGCCGTTATGAATCGTGACCTGATAGGTAACAACATCGTTCGGGTAAGCAATCGTCTTGTCCGCGCTCTTCACAATAGTGATTTCGCCATCTTCTGGTTTTTCGACTTCGACCGGATTGGTCGGAATCGTAATTTCCTCGCCATCCTGCGTGTACACAACCTCGGCCTGGTTCACGAGCGTGGACTCATCCTCGGTCTTGACAGTGTAGGTATAGACGATGTCAATGGTTTCACCAGGTTCAATCTTCGCAATTGTCCAGGTTCCGTCACCGTTATAAACGTAGCCGTCTCCATTCGATGCGTTGATTTCGCCCGCGAAGTTGTTAGAATCCGTGACAGTCAGGTTTTCCTTGGCGACTGTATCGTTATTAGTCACCGCAATGGTGTAAGTAACGATTTCATCAACCTTGGCAACATTCTTGTCTGCGGTCTTAACAGGGTCAACTGGGATTTCCGGTTCAGGAATTTCAACCGCCGCATTCAGCACCATCGGCGCATCTTCTGCCACGACCACATATGTGAACCGCAGTGTGTAAGACTTGCCGGCTGGCACAGAAGCGATTGTATAAGAACCATCGCCGTTATCGGTCACACCGTTCTGGCCGATATAATTGAGCGTTCCATGACCGCCGAAGAAGTCCTTGACGAGCACGTTCTCGGCATCGCCCGTTCCTTCGTTGCTCACCTTGACCTCGTAGTTCAGGGTATCTCCAACTTCGGCGACATCCTTATCCACGCTCTTGGTGATGACGATTTCAGGTTTGGGAATTTCCGTCTCGGTGCTGTCACCAGGTACCAGAACCTCAACCTCGTTAGACGGGATTTCAGTATCCGGGTCAATCGGACGGTCGGGGTCAATGCCCTGTCCAGGATTCTCGGGGTCTTCCGGGTTCGTGCCAGGCACGAATGCCGTTGCGAAGTTATCCAGAATCTCAGTCGGGACATCAGCGATTTGTACGGTGTAGGTGTAGGTGAGCGTGATGCTCTCCCCTGCCTTCAGCTCATCAATGATAAACTTGCCATCAACGAAGCGGTATCCATCACCGTCCTGGCCCTCAATCGTGCCAGCAAAGTTATTGGTATCGGTGACTTCGACATTGTAAATATCAAAGCCCTTATCGTTGTGCAGGGTAACAGTGTAAGTGACAACCTCACCAGGCTTAGCCTCGGTCTTATCGGCGGCCTTTACGATGGTAACTTCACCAGGCTCAGGTTTTTCGACATTTACCGGGTCTGCCGGGATATGGTGCTCACCACTTTCATCAGTGTAGTGGATAGTTGCTTCATTGGTCATGATGGTCTCATCTTCTGTCGTGACAGTGTATGTGTACACGATATTGATGGTCTCACCGGCGCCAATTTCAGCAATCGTCCAGGTGTGGTCACCGTTATAGACATAACCATCACCATCGGTGGCGTTGATTTCGCCAGCGAAGTTGTTGGTATCGGTGACAAGCACATTCTGCTTGGCCTCATCGTCGTGGTTCGTAACCTTAATGGTATACGTCACGATTTCATCGACCTGTGCAATGGTCTTGTCAGCGGTCTTTTCGGGTTCCACCGGCGGGTTCTCAGGTACGATAACAGCAGCATTCAGGACTTCCGGCGCATCCGCCTCAACCACAACGTAGCTGAAGTGGATGTTCTTGCTCTCACCCTCACCCAGACTTGCAATGCTGAAGGTGCCATCCTCATTACGAGTTACGCCATCATCAGCAGATACAAAGGTCAGGGTTCCGTGACCGCCAAAGACATCTTCAACTGTCACATTTTCGAGAGCAGCATCGCCTGTATTGGTTGCTGTAACCGTATACTGGAGTGTATCACCAACGCTTGCAACCGTCTTATCAACAGTCTTGGTGATTTCCAGCTTGCCTTCTCCAACCTCGGTCTCGGTTTCGTCGCCCGGCACCTCAACCTCTACCTTATTGGACGGAACATCCTCATCGGGGTCAATTGGGCGGTCTGGGTCAACACCATGGCCAGGGTTGTTCGGGTCTTCAGGATTTGTGCCAGGCACATGTGCCGTGGCGATGTTTTCGAGGATATGAGTAGGTACATCGGCAATCTCTACGGTATAGGTGTAGGTCAGAATGACATCTGCACCTGCCGCGATTGTGTCAATAACGAACTGTCCATTCTCGAACCGGTAATCGGCGCCGTCAACGCCAGTGATTTCACCAGCAAAGTTGTTGGCATCGGTCACCACAACGTCATGCACATCGAAGTCCTTGCCGTTATGAACCGTCACATTGTAAGTAACAATTTCTCCCGGCTTGGCTTCTTTCTTATCGGCTTCCTTATGGATGGTCACATGGCCAGGTTCCGGAACCTCAACAGTTACTGTATTGGTCGGAATATTGACCTCGCCACCATCTTCCAGATAATTGACGTTTGCATCGTTGACCAATGTTGTTTCGTCGTCACTCTGCACCGTGTAGGTGTAGTGGATTTCGATAACGCCACCAGCCTCAATGCGGTCAATCGTCCAGGTATGGTCGCCATTGTAGGTGTAGCCCTCACCCTCAATCGGGGTGATTTCACCCTTGAAGTTGTTGGTGTCGGTAACAGTCAGATTCTCCTTGGCCTCAGTATCGTTATTCCGCACGGTAATCGTGTAGGTGATAACGTCATTGACCGGAGCAAACTTCTTGTCCGCGCTCTTCTCGGGTTCGACAGGAATATTGGGTTCAGCAACAGCCGCATTCAGAACCAGAGGAATATCTGCTTCTACTACAGTGTAGCGGAAATGCAGTTCCATCGTGGCGCCAGCAGGCAGCTTAGCGATGTGATACGTTCCATCACCATTCGGCAAAATACCGATGGACGGGATGTATTCCAGTGTGCCGTGGCCATCGAAGTAGTCGGAGACCGTAATGTCATTCAGGTCACCATTACCAGTATTGGAGACAGTGACGGTGTAGTTCAATACGTCACCAACTTGGGCTTCCGTCTTATCAACGGTTTTCACGACAACCAATTCGCCCTTTTCGGGAATATCAGTTGTCGTTTCATCGCCAGGTACCTCGACAACGACTTCATTAGACGGGACATCCTGGTCAGGGTCAATCGGCTTTTCGGGGTCAATACCTTGTCCAGGATTATTCGGGTCTTCTGGATTCGTGCCTGGCACATGAGCTGTCGCAATATTCTTCAAAAGTTCGGTCGGAACATCGCCGGGCTCAACGGTATAAGTGTAATGCAGTGTCACACTTGCACCAGATTTCAGCTCATCAATGACAAACTGTCCGTTTTCGAAACGATATCCGCTTCCATCCACGCCGGTGATGGTTCCTGCAAAGTTGTTGGCGTCAGTGACGACAACATTCTGTGCATCGACGGTCTTACCGTTGTGAACCGTAACAGTATAGGTCACGACTTCGCCAGGCCGTGCAATCGTCTTATCTGCGCTCTTGACGATGGTGACTTCACCTTCAACAGGCTTATCAACTTCGACGGGGTTGGACTCAATAGTAATAGGCTCTCCATCTTCAGTGTAGGTCACATCGGCCTGGTTCACGATAGTGCTGGCATCTTCGCTCTGCATCGTGTAGGTATACACGATTTCGATAGAAGCGCCTGCATCCAGGTGAGCGATGGTCCATGTGCGGTCACCGTTATAGACATACCCGCTACCATCGGTCGCGACGATTTCACCAACAAAGTTATTGCTATCCGTGACGGTCAGGTTTTCCTTCGCTTCATCGGTGGTATTTGTGACCGTAATTGTGTAGGTTACGACCTCATTCACCGCAGCAATATTCTTATCGGCTTCCTTCTCAATGTCCACAGGAGGTTCTTCGGGAACAATAACAACGATGTTATCAATTGTACCCTTGTCACCTTCCTGGACCGTGTAGGTGTAAGTAATGTCAATGGACTCGCCGGCCGCCAGTTCTGGAATCAGGAAGTTACCGTCATCCATAACAGTATAGCCATCGCCATCTGCCTTGACTGGTTCGCCAACACCATTGAAGTAATCCTCAACGATGGCATTATAAGCAGTAGCGTCACCGGAGTTCGTGATATGGAGCGTATAGGTCAGCACATCACCAACCATTGCCGTTTCCTTATCAACGCGCTTCTCGATGTCCAGAATGGCTTCTGGAGTTTCGCTTACTACTACATCTTCGTCGTCAGGGTTACTCGGCACAGGGTTACCGCCTGGATTGCGTCCGGTCGCCACCGCCGTATTCTCTACCTTACCAGCAACCTCATCGGCTTCAACTGTAGTATAGGTATAAGTTACAGCGAAGGAATTACCCGGAAGCAGTTCATCGGCAAATGTCCATTCACGTGCATCTGCATCATAACTAACGTTACCGGCCGTTGTGTTGACAGTCTCGCCAGCACCAGAAGTCGTATCCTTCACAACAATGTTATGCAGGGTTGTCGTTCCGGTATTGGTTACAACGATGGTGTAGTGAATGTCTTCACCAACACCCACAATGGATTCAGCCGCTTTCTTCTCAACAGTCAGACCGTCTTTGATGACTTCAACCTCAACGGGGTTGGAAGGAACATCAAACGGGTCATCTGCATCGGTCCCGGTATCTCCTTCCGGCACATGCACGGTAGCGATGTTCTCAATCACGGTCGGGTCGTTCTGAACAACTGTATACTTGTAAGTAATGTCAATGCTCTCACCAACCGCCAGGAAGTCAATTACGAACTTACCATCACGATAGGTATATCCTGTGCCAGGTACCGGCACCAAGATACCGAGTGCATTCGAATCGTCAGTTACAGTAAGATTGCTCAAATCAACCGTGCCATCATTGACGATATGCAGAGTGTAAGTGACTGTATCGCCTTCATAGACCTGGTTCTTGTCAACACGTTTCGTGATAGCTACGGACCGGCCAATCAGGGGCACGTCAACCTCATTGGAAGGCTTTTCAATCTCAGGAATGTTATCGCTTGGTGGAACGGTACCTGTGGCAACGTTTTCAAGGACTTCATTCGGGAGGTCGTCAGGAGTCACCGTGTAGGTGTAACGAATATTGACTGTAACGCCAACGCCCAGTTTTGCAATCGTCCAGGTTCCGTCTTCCTCATTGTAAGTAGAACCGGCCGAACGCAGCGGGACAATGTTTCCAGCGAAGTTATTGTCATCGGAGACAACAATGTTATTCAGCTGAACATTACCAGTGTTGGTCACAGAAATCGTGTAAGTGACGACATCGCCAGCAGCAGCAATCTCCTTATCAGCGGACTTAACGACCTCAATATCATGGCGAATAATATCGACATCGACATCAGGTGTTTCGTCAAACCAATCCGGGTCAGGTTCAGTACCGTCGGTAATCGTCATGTCCGTGATAACAGCTTTGTTCGTCAGCGTATCGTTACCATCCGTGCCGTGGTCTTCCGGACGTACAGTGTAGGTATAAACAATCTCAAACGAGTTGTTACCGTTCTGGGCGCTCGGCAGGCTCGGGATGGTAAAGACGCCGTTATCATAGCTGTATTCGGCATTGTCAGGAATCGTGATAGCACCAGCGAAGTTATTGGTGTCCTCAACCTTGACGTTAGTCAGGTCATGCAGAGTTGCGTTCGTAACCTTAATGGTGTAAGTGACAATCTCGCCATCCGTAGTAATTTCGCGGTCAGCGGTCTTCTCAATGTTCACCTGTTCGGTCGGAACGACTTCCAGCACGCCATTAACGTAGGTGATGTTATAGTTCCGGTTGCCGTTGGACCCATTCTGCAGGCTCAGGACAGCATCGCTCGGTACGTTCGGGCTCTTGCCGACTTCCGTCTGCGAGCCAGTCACGGTGACCGATTCGAGCGTATCATGAATGCCCAGGGTCTCATTGATAACCAGGCCTTCGGCCTTGTATCCGCTATCTGTCAGAGGAGTACCGTCATACACCTTCATTGCGCTGTTAGCTGTAATAACAAGCTCAGCAGGCGTAATGGTGAATGTGCCATCATCAACACTGGTGATAATGAAGTTATCAACTTCAGTGTATCCGGCACGAATCGGATACTGACCAACGATTTCGCCAGGTACACGGACCGTTACCAGATGCAAGCCGGTGCGAACCGCTTCCAGCTGCTCATCACTTGCTTCATACGGATTGCCGTTTTCATCGGCAACCTCGAAATGGCAGGTGAATTCATCCGGGTCAAATGTGCCGTAAACTTTCTCGGCGTCATCAACGATAATACGGATAGTCAGCGGCAGGATTTCAAGAGTTCCGTCAATGTAAACGAATTCATAGTTCGGGTTGCTGAATACCGAATCCTCAGCGGAAACACGGTATTTGCCATCCTCCATAGAACCGCCGCCAACGGGGCTCCACTTCTCTGCCTCATTATCAATGACAAGGGCTTCTTCGCCACCGATGTCATCAATCGCATCGCCACGCTTATATCCAGTGATGGTGACTTCCGGAATCGGGTTATCCTCACCGTAATACTTGCTGTCCGGCAGGACCGTGACAACAATCGTCGCGGGCTTAATGGTCTCGGTGCCAGGAATCACGGTGATTTCGTAATCCTGCATCGGTTCGGCCTCACCGGTAATCGGGTGCTCACCGACCTGTTCGCCAGGCTCTGTTCCAGCATCCGGGCGTTCCGTGGTGACGTCGATATGACGGATGTCATCCTCGTCAACCAGGTCTTCCGGATTCTCCAGATGCCAAGTGAACGTCGGCGGGTCTTCCTCGCCATAAATCTTCTCCTGGTCGTCAACGACCACAACGAGCGGCTTCTTGGTAATGGTCAAATCGCCATTCACATAGCGGAACTCGTAGTTGTCGGCTTCCAGAGTAGATTTATCGTCGTTGACCGGGTACAGACCGGTATGAGTCTTTTCATCGACCGGATTACCGTCTGCATCGAAGCATTCGATAATGAGGTCGCCACGAATTACGGACTCGTCATCATGGATACCAGTACCCGTCAGGTCGGGGTGACCCTCAGAACCGATAAATCCATCATAAACAACACCAAATTCAGGGTTCGGGTCGCCATAGACTTTCGTATAGCCTCCATCAACCGTAACAGTGATGATTGCCTTAACGATGGCCAGCGAACCGTCAATGATTTCGACTTCATAGTTCGGGTTGTCGTAGGTACCAGTGATAGTGTAAGCGCCAGCGTGTTCGCCATCGACGATATCGCCCTTGCCAACATTTTCGCCGGGTGTACGAGTCAGGGTCAGGTTCAGCGGGCTGTTCTCCGGGTCAATGACCGTACCAATGCTGCCATCAATCTTGCGCATCGTGTAAGTAAAGGTCGGGTCAGCAGAGCCGTAAACCTTCTTCAGATGGTCAATGATGACTTGGAGTTTCAGCGGGCTGATGGTGATATCGCCATCCAGATAGACGATTTCGTAGTTGTACAAACCATTGGAGTTCGGAAGGACTTCAAGGTTCGAACCGCGATGCATCTGTCCATCTTCCAGCTCGATTTCAGGCTTGGCAGAAACGATATACTTACCAACCGGCGTCGTCACAGTGCTGATGGTCGCGAAACCAACCTCACCGGTCAGGACGGTTTCGGCAGTATCCTCACGCTTAAAGCCAGTGATATTGGCATTAAACGTCGGGTTCTCCTCGCCATACGTCTTCTTGTATCCACCCATGACCTGGACAACCAGCGTTGCGGGCTTGATGGTGAAATCAGCGTCAACAAAGCGGATGTCGTAGTTCATCTTGCCATCTTCGCTGTACGGGCTGACGTTGTTGATGTCGATGTCATAGACACCCACATCCTCGCCAGGCTGACGCTGAACGTCACCAGGCAGGTCGCCAGGTTGTACGCGGACCTCATCGCCCACCTTTTCGGTCACTTCGTCGCCGACGTAGTAGGTCTCGCCGTCTTCGCTGTGGCCGTCATGGATGATAAAGTCGATGGTCGGGTCGGCGTCACCGTAAATCTTCTCGTTGTCCTGGGCAATGACAGTCACAGGACGCGGGATAACGGTGACATATCCGGGATACAGGGTAATGTCATACTTGCTGCTTTCGACGCCAGTTGCATAGATGGCATAAGAGCCAACAGAACTGGTCTGGAGGTCAGTGTGCTGGAAGTTCGGGTCAGAAATGATACCGGCTTCTTCAGGTGTGACTTCCGTGCCGCCGATGTAGTAAGTGATGGAATCCTGGTCGCCTTCAATGTAGTTATTGATGGCGTTGCCGTAGTAACGGGTATGGTCGCTGACAATACCAATCAGTTCATCTGCACGATAAATGATGTCATTGTCAGGAATATAGGTAATGGTGTAGTTGGTATTCAGCCCATCGATTTCGCCGTGGCAGCCAGGGTCATGACCCAGTTCTTTTTCTGCCGCAGACACATAAATCGGATAGACGCCCACTTCTTCGCCATCTGCACGGCTCAAATCGAATGTGATAGGCGCATTCTCAGGGTCAACACAGACATTCGGGTCGGTACCGCTCGTGCCAGTCTTACCAGTCAGGTCATCCGTGATGAGCACGGTATGTTCGGGGTCAGGCGTGCCATACGGCTTGCTCCAACCACCGGCCTCAATGGTAATCGGGCGCGGGATGATGCGCAGCGAAGACGGGTTCTGTGTGATAACGTAGTTGTAATTTCCGAACTGGTTCGGAATCATCTCCAAAGATGTCTCATCAACGTTGAAGGTGTAATCGCCAACGGAAGCCTTGATATAATCGAAGCCATCGTCAACAACACGTCCTGCGTTGCGACCATCTACGAAGACAGAATCAACTGTGTCATCATACTTGAAACCGGTAATGCCAATGCTCCAATCAGGCGCCGGGTCACCATAGTATTTTGTATGGTGGTCAGGTGTTACCATCAGGTATGCCGGCGTAATTTTGAAGATACCGGTTTCAACATCTACCATGTAGTTGTCGGAGTTGTTGTAGCTGTCAACACGAATCACATAGCCGTCATACACATCACGGCCAGCGTCACGGACAAGCTTTACATCAGACAAATCATCCCACTTTACGCGGCGTCCTTCGAGCGTATAGGTCAGTGCTGGCTCGTTGGCCGTTCCGTAAACCATTTCCTTATCATCGGGAATAATGGTAATAGACAGAGGATGAATCTTCAGGATGTTCTGAACGTAGTTGAGCGAGTAGTTCTGGACCTGTTCACCATACATATTGGTAACGGTCTTGACGGTCAATGTATTGCCATTCGCGGCATTATCGTTGACCCAAACCGCATATCCACCAAGATGGAAGTGGCTACGGTCCTTGCCATCACGCTCAGAGCAGTATTCACAGGTCTCGGAGATTTCATCGACGTAGATGACGTCGCTGTTTGTCTCAGCATCCGACAGGTACGGAATATTGCTGCGGCCGTCTTCCATCTTGATGGCTTCAAGACCGCCTACATTGTCAGACACTTCAAGGACATCGGCAATCGTATCGCCGGCCACCAGTGTCATATCTTCATACTTGTCAGTCGCATCGTTACCAATCACCTGATAATCGTCTTCCCCATCCAGAGTCAGCTTATAGCTGAATTCGGATGTGAAAGCCGGGTTCTCATCTCCGTAATCTTTGAGGGATTCGTTCACAGAAATGCGAATCGGGCGTGGGTTGACGTTCAGGAAGGATTCATCGACCTGTACGATGTAGTTGGACAGAACCGGGAAGTTGTCCTCGTTCAGTCCAATATAGGTAATGGGATAATCGCCAACAGGTGTATCATCTTCCGGAAGCAGGTCGTACTTGAACTCATTCTTGTACTTTCCTGTCCAGTCTTCCATGCGGAGTTCGTCGGCGCCCATCAGGCCAGCGATAGTCAGCCAGCTGTTAGAACCGGTCGTAGAAGTATACACGTCGTCCGTGTAAGGAACCTCGTCCAAACCTTCGCCGTAAATCAACTGCTGGCCTTTGACCATTGCAATGACGCCTGCGCGATAAATGGCACCGGAATAATCTTCGTCAGCGATATAATAGTCGCCATACTCGTTGTTTACGAGTGTCAGGTCTTCTGTACGGGTAATGACATTTTCGTCCAGCCACCAGTACCGGTTCTCGTCACCGGAACTCGGCTTAATAGTGCCATTATCACCGTTCGAGTCTTTACCGACCAGCTCCTCACCTGCATTCATTGTTGCATAGGTGCCGGCGTATTCCTCTTTGTCAGTCTTTACAGTGTCTCCAACAACGATATTATCCAAACTGATGTTGGAAATCGTTGCATCTGTCGTATTATCGTAACCACGGTAGTTGTTAGGTTCTTTGACTTGTTCCTCATAATTGCGGAACTGGTCAGCCATGTAACGGGTTATGTCCGTCGTGACACGCTCACCGGCAAGCAAGGTGTCATAGAACTCTTCAACTGTCATGGTTTCATCATTGTACGAAACTGTATCCGTCAGCTGTTTTCCTTCGCCCAAAGGTTGAGCAAGAACATCATACTGCTGTGAATACTTCTGCGTATCATGATACAAACTGTGCAGATGCAATGGTCGTGCTGTAATTTCGCCAGACACATTCCAATTGTCCACATAGTAGTTACCATTCGAATTGACAAGGTCTACTTGCGTAATCAGGTCAATGTTATGTTTACCGACATGGCTCCATTCATTGGCACCATCATCCACAAAGTAACCAAATGCAGTTGTTATTGCAAGAGATACAGTATCGCCTGGTACAATACCATCCGTAATCTTCAGGTTAGTCACTTTGGCAAGTGCCATTCCATTATATTCACGAGTGGAAGAACCAGCGACATCCAAACCGCGAGGATAGATGTCAAAATAGACCGTATCGCCATCACCGGATGCAGGCAATCCCTTAGACGCATACGTAAAACCAGGAATGGTGTTTTCGTACACATACTCAATGGTATATCCAGGTGCCGACACAGTTACCGTGGCTGCATACGAACCTGTCGTATTCAGCGGCAACATTTCTGCGTCTGTGGATGCATTGATTGCCTGTGTTACGGTTCCATAGTTGTTGCTATAGGTAATTTTGGCATTGGCCAGAACCGTTGCCATATCACCGTCTGTGTCAACGACAGAAACGGTGGCTACGTTCGGTTGACCATCATAAACCTTATTCGCAGCGGAAATTTTGACCGTTGCAAAATGGTTCACAGCGCCCGTATCTTCATACGCAGTGTCAAATGCATTTTTGCCATTACGCTTGAAACGACGGTCACCGAAGTCAACCATGCGGATGGTGGCGGAGCCATTAGTAAAAGCAGGATTTCCCCCTGTAATCATTTCAGTGGAAATAACCTTTACTTTACCGCCAGTATCTGTATTCCATTCAGAACCCGTTGTGGCAACGTAGCTTGTGCCACCACCAGCCGAACTATTACAGTTTGCGGTATTGCTATCATCAGTCACATAATACTGATTGTTTGCCCAACCACCAAACCAACCACCGCCACCACCACGTGGTCCGCCATGGCCGTTCCAGTTCATTTTAATCCCAGAAAAGTTTCCACCACTGGTACCAAGTGCAAAACCAGCGTTGCCACCACTCAGTGGTGAAAGAACATGAGTTGCATTCGGACCACCATTGCAATAGACAGCATATTCAGGATAAGATGGCGTTGCTCCTTTTGCTATCCAGTTGCCATTAAAATTTTCGTGTTGCGGATTGTTTTTCTCATCAAACAGCCATCTAGTTGGAAGTCTGCTTGAATTCAAAATAGACAATATTGATTCGCCTTCCATGGCATCGTTGCTACTAGCTGCATGATACATGCCAGGATAGTCCCAACCATATGTGGCAGCGCTTCCAGCGCCACCACCCGCAACGCCAAGAATATATTGCGAGGCTATACTTTGATTTTGATAATCAATCAATCGGCCAGTGCCCATTAAGCCAACAGCGACCGTGGTAGCTCCACCGCCACCAGCTCCGACACTGTGTCCTTTGCCAGGTACGCTAGTAGCCCATGACGTATCGCCACCGATGCCGCCATTACCACCACCATTATATCCGCCTAATCCAGTTGCCGGGTCAGGATTCCCCGGCTCATTGAACTTGTGTTCGTCTTCACCAGGTCCGCCAGCTCCACCAGCAACAAAATATAGCTTTGCTCCTTCTTCCGCTTCAATCGTAAGTTTTGTGGTGCCACCTTCGCCACCACCACTGCCACCATACAGCGTAATCTCATATGTGCCTTCAATAGGTGCAGTCCACTCAGAATATGGATTCTGCGCATTGTTAGCGCCGAAGGATGCATTCACATTTTGCAGGTCTTGTTCGTCGATGTAGAAATAAACCTGGTCACCCAAGTCAGATTTTCCATCGTAGCAAACATAGTAGATTGCATTGCGCCAGAACCACTGCCATGTATTCTTGGAAATGGGATTGCCAGACTTAGAATAGAACGCAATACCTTGTACCTGGCCATTTTGATTCAAGAACGCTTTAGACTCATCGATTCCAAAATAGTAATCGAAGTTATGTCCAGACGCATCTGTAATATTATGGTCAATCACAATAGTATCACGCGAATGAATTCCACTGCGGTCATTTACATCATGACCGGCAATGAAATACGTTTCAGCGTACCGAAGTCCATTTGGCGCAATAATGTCAAGAAGCTTATAGTTGTAAATGGCTGCTCCGGAATTCTTTGCTTCCCGAAGTTCAGGAATCTCGTTTAGCAGTGTATCCAAATTTTTAGCGCTGCCATTTGCAGTTGTAATATCTTCGTTCTTATTTGGGTCATTGGCACGAATACTGATATTGTAATCCAAAACCAGTTCAGCGCCATAGTTGCGATACTCAGGGTCCTCATACAGAGTTACCGGGTCAGCATCACGATTGAAGTTGAATGCATAAGCTTGTGCTTCGCAGTAAGACTTCAGTCGGGTTCCGTCCCAGCCCTTAATATAACGCAGCTGCCCAAGGACATTAAAGTAGAAGTGCGTTGACCCGAAATCCATAGGATTGGTCGCGGAGTCAATATGCAGACTCGTTACCAAATTCCATTCAGTCAATTCATCCGAATCCTGATTTGCCGGGTCTGTCGGATAAACGGCGTCCAAAGTAATATAACCTTTGAACTTATAATATGGCGTACCGTTTTCCAGGAACACTTCTTCAAGTCCGGGAATCACACCGTTACCGCCATCTGCAGTACACAGTACGTCCAGATTTCCAATTACTTCACCAACATCGTCATACGAAGGCGTAATAGGACTTCCCACTGGGTGGAAAGAGTTTACCGCTTCGTTCAAATCATTTTGATATTGCCAAGTAATGGTCGGCAAATTATCTTTATTGCCAGTGAAAGTAATCTTTGTTGTATAAACTGCCTTATTGTCGTTTGCCGGACCGGTCACAACAAATTGACCATCGCGGTCATCATAGCCGACATCAAAGGTGTCGAGAGGAACTTCCGTGGTTGCACGACCATCATTTGGCGGTGTATCCATTTCAGAAGTCCAAACGACATTACCGTTTGACGGGTCAGATTCGTTCAGCAACAATGCCTGTGCCTTCAGGTCTGTCAACTTAATGGTTGGTGGAACAACAATCAGGTGTCCAGTACGACTTGTTACTTGATTGTTTGCTGTGTCAGTTGTCCCCTGCATAGTACGTTGAGCATTGTACTGGTACCGAAATACAACACGGAAATCAAACGAATCCCAGTCCATTGGACAATCAAGCAATGTCAGTTTAATAGTGGTATGTTTACCCGCTACTTCAGAGTTAGGCGTTGTTGTTTCTGGTTTCCAGAAATTTGCTGTTGGTACCCAAACGCCATCTTCCCATTGTGTAGAAGTGGAGGATTCTTCTTGAACCTCGTAGCTTCCATCTGGGAAAAGCGAATCGCCTTCGATGGGTTTCCAGCTACCTGTGAGTCCGCGATACTGGATTTCATAGGTAAGACCTTCATCTAAACCTTTCCAGAAATCGGCCTCGAAAACAAATTCGGCGTCAGAAGCAACATTCACACGCTTGTCAAACGCTTGAATGACATACATGGGACGCTGTTCAATATCAATATAGCCATTGGCTCCTTCAACAGCAACTCCCTCATCAATCGTAGTATAAACCTTGCCATTATATGTGTACTCGGTTTTCAATTGGATACGATTTCCTGTCCACGCAAGGAAACTTAGAGCGACATCACTTGATGTGGCTGGGATGCCGCTCTCAGTGGCAGGATTATATACCGTAGCATTAACCTTACCGGTCACAGCGCCATCAGAAGTGGTAAAGCTGGCGCCCGGATTGCCAATTCGCACCCAATTGCCTGCGCTATTTCCTTGAATGATTCGGTAATACCATACAATATCACTGTCACTGATACGTGCATCTGCAATAAATGCACTACCCGTCATAACATGGTCAGTCGGGCCTTCCCAGTAGCGATAATCCGCAATTGGAGTTGCTTCGGGTTCAATGAGTTCGAGGGGAACCGTCATGTCGGTGTCCCAGAAGCTTCTTGGAACTTTAGCAATAATTGGCCCGTATTGAGTCACTTCATTGCCACTTCTGTCATAGACACGTGCTCGGTAAATCGTATCGGCGCCTGCGTATACTGGTGGCAAGTTACTGATAATATACTTGTCATCAGAATTGACAACACAGCTAAAATCAGCATCTGCCGGCAACATGCCTTCATTGTCTTTGCCGTAGATATGGATGGTATAACCTGTATAGTCCACATCCGTTGTATCAAATAGGTCAGGCAAATAACCAAGAACACGTGCTATGCCTGTGGTACGCGTACCCGTATCGCTAGTTTTAACAACATTCTGAACTGCAGAATCTTCTAAACTAGAACCAAGGTTCCACCCATTGGCATTACCTGAGTTGTACTTTCCAGCCGGGTCATCATCTTGCACAAATAGTGGTGCCCCATTATTTGGCAGTGTGACAGTATAAGTATCGGCGCTAAAATGTCCCATGAAGTTCTTAATTCCTGCCCAACTATCACCATATAGTTCAGCGAGATTAAGGTCATTGGTCAACATATAGCAGTCGTCCAAAGGATACCAGAAGCTACCGCCATTTGCCAGTGCATCCAAAATCGTTTTGGCGTTCACATTGTTAATTCGGTGAACAAAATGACTCATCTGGTCACCATTCTGTTCACTCTGGCAGACTTCGCACTGCTTCCGCTGCGAGATGTACATGATGGTGTTGACCAGAAGCTTTGCTTCCATGTCGGTAAAACGGTTTTCCGGCAAGTGACCAATCTGGTTCATCAGGAAGTTTCCGTCACCAGCCAGGTAGAAGTTGTTGGTACCGGTCTTTCCATCGACTGTAGGGGTAATCAGCTTGCCGTTACCATCTGCAGCAGATGCGGAGTTATTGGCGTAATCCACCCAAATTGTGCCAAAAGCCACTTGCATATTGCTATGCGTAGGCATGGCATTGAACGTTTCGCCAGAGCCGACGAAATCATATGGATAGTTAGTCGGCGTACGATATTTGGCACGGTTCAAGGCTTCACTATGCGAATATGGGTAAGCTCTAACGCGAAGCAGATTCGACCCATACATAGTTGTCTTGTAGTTAGGGCTCAAATGAGAACCGCCAGAAGACATGATTTTAGAAGGAATCTTATACGGGTCGCCATAGCTGTAAGCCATAAAAAACTCATAGTCACCACCATCGGCGTCATTTCCGCCGAGGATGTTGAACGACTCCGTATTCGCGTTGTTCTGGCCCATCAGCGCATTCATGTTCCAATGACCCCAGTTGGGATTCCACTGGTTGACATTATAATAGCGCGTCGCTGTATCGTTGGGGTCAATTGGAACGATATGATAGGTGTACCGCGACCCATTCCGGTTCTCCAGTGTCACCTGGTGAACCGTATACCCATTCTGGCCAGTCGTGGTAGAGCAGCCGTCACCAGGATAGTGCCAGTTACCCGCCGGGTCCTGTCCGTAGTAATGCCACGGACCATTCACATCGCCCCAGGCGTCAGTGTAGGCACCGGCATAACCATACATGGTATCGTGGCCAATCATCATGCCGTAGCCTTCTGCGATATAGCTCTGGAGAGCCCAGAATGCTTTGCCGGAAATGTCCGGTTCATCATAGACACCAGGGCCCCAGGTAAACGAATCCATGCGGTAGTTACCTTCCGCGTCCATTAGGTACTTATCTGGGTCAGCATTAAACTTGTTGACTTCAACTGTGTACATGGTGATATGGGTATTGTCATCATAATAACAATTGTTGCCAACACTCTGGATGCCGCCACGATAAGGTGTTCCAGCGTCCCCAATGTATGCAGACATAATCGTTACTGCACGCTTGTATTGCTCTCCAGCTTGCCCTTCGGACGTCTTGGCGGGAACCTCAATGGCAGTTCCTGCACCAGTTGTGCCAGACTGCCTAAAATAGACTGTTTTACCGTACCAATCGCTCAACACTTCCATCTTGTTGCCATCAGTTAAGGTAAAACCGATATATTGCCGTGTTGCTCCCGTCGGCAATCCTGTCACCTTGTCGATAACATTGGCTGTATGGGCAACTGAGTATTCCAGCTTTGTCCAGTACATATCCGCCTGTTGCTGCGTAATACGTCCTTCGCTCAGCCACTGCTGCGTCATGGCGTACATATCAGCCGTGATGTACTCGTAGTTGGAGTTCACACCAACGACCCACTGGGCATCATTGGACAGTACCGGGCCAGAAGCACTTGCACGGGTCATGCTGAAGAAACGAGCGACAACTTTCTGGGAAAGTTCCGCAGTCGTCTCGGGCAGAGTTAGCGACTTCTTTGTAGAATACAGAACCGTATCATCGGTTTCCGTTTCATCCGTAGCAGCGTTCTCTGCGGTAGCAATTTCGTCAGAACCAGAAGCTTTGTAAGCTTCGAGGTCTGCGAGGTAGGTCTCATCAACGATGGTCACCTGGCAACGATAGGTCGTATACCGGTCGTTTTCATCCACCACATGGGTGTAGGTAGACTCAGTTGCTCCTTCAATGTTGACCCAGTTTTCTTCGGTGATGCTCTCACCAGTGTCCGCTGTAGTAAAGGCGTAAGCACCCTCGTCGTTCAGAGATGCGACGTAATGCTCATCATCTTTGTCAGCAAACAACTGGATTGCGCCATCCTCTGTCTTAGCAGCAGTAATGGCAAAACCTTCCAAAGCAAAGTTCCGTGTTTTCCACTCGAAGGTTAAGCTATCGGCTGTTTCGCCAATCACCTCTAACGCATCACGAGCGGCTAACCACAGTTCCATGCCCTGCCAAGTGGCATCCGGGTTTTCATTGAGGAGTTCTGCTTCCGACATATCCCCCACCAGATAGTTATACCAGGTCGGAGACTGTTCGCCATCAGCATCCGTGTAGTTGAATACACTTTCCTCTGTCACATCTCCCTGCGGCATATACATTTTCTGCCACTGGTACTGGACCGCAACATCATCACGATTCAAAGAAACAGAGAAAGTAACCTCATCGCCAATATTGACTTCACTCGTGTCGGTTTCCTCATCGAGGATGGCCAGCGGATTGAATTCAACATGCTCAAAGGAATTGTAACGCTCCATAACAGCAGCATACAGTTCATCGACATAGGCAAGGTCAACCTCGACGGCTTCCTCATCTGTCAATGCTGCAATCGCAAACTGTAACTGGTCACAGAGCTGGCGCAGCGCAACGCACTGCGCTTCATCGTATTCTGCAACGTCATCAACCGATTCAGGCAGCTGCTCCATCATATCAAGGACGGATTGCAGAGCCTCACTTACCTCTTCCTCATCAGATTCAGGAGTAGGCGTCGGTGTAGGCGTTGCAGAAGGTTCGGGTGTTGCCGTCACGTCAGGCGTTGCAGTTGCCGTCGGTTCTGGCGTCGCTGTAGGAGTGTTTGTAGCATCGGGAGCTTCCGTTGCTTCAGGAGTCGGAGTCGCAGTTTCGACTGGAACGGCAGTCGGTTCTGAAGTTGCCGGCTCTTGAGTCGCAGACGAACTCTCGTCATTGCCAGACTCTTCTGGAGCCTGGCTTTCGTCGTTTGGTGTCTGCCCACCTTCACTTCCACTACTGTCATTCAGGGTGTTAGCAGTGGAAGTATCGGATGGCACATCGCTAGAGACAACATCGCTGCCCGATGTTACATCAGCCGCATATGCGGTGACAACAGACGTGGAAATCGTCTGCATAAACATCAAGGCAGCAATGAGTCCTGAAGCAATGCGCGTACCGAGCTTTTTTGGCATGCTTGTATTCTCCTTTCTTGTTTTTGAAGGCCCGCTGCATCGAGCCAACTACATATATTATACCATCATACACATTATACCGCATCAAATAAAGATAACAAAATGATAAAAAATGGCGTCCTGCGAGAGCAGAACGCCGACAGTGGTTGACTTATGGCTATCGAAAGATATATACTTTTTATACCACAACAAATACCGGAGGGATAATTGCTCATGGTCTTGGAAAAATTGAAGGCGTTATGTATCGATATGCAAAGACAAAACGCCTACGCGATGGCTTTTTCTGCGTACATAAACGGTCATGGTTTTTCGTGTACATTTTCAATCGCCAACGTTCCGTATCACTTATATGTTACAACTTTAGGTTTAGCTCCATTCACGATTGATTTTGAAATATCGAAGTTTGAAATTGTTACAAATCCAATATTGTCAGGGGAAGAATATAGACAACTATGTAAATATCTTAATTTGCACTATGATAAGGACAATCCGTTTCGACCTGTCAACTTCCTTTATGAGATAAATAAAAAGTCCCCTTTAAAATATGACCGCAAAGCAGCGGTCCACCAATACGAGCTTGTGCGGTTAGCTGTTAATAGCCATCTTAGGCAATATGATGAAGATGAGGTTGACAAAGTTTATTTTTGTGGGTGGAAGACAAATCCGTCAGGAAAAAAGGTTACTGTCAGTAATTATCGAAAGACGCTACAGTATTTTTCCAAAGAGGAGGCCGACATGCGCCGAAAACTTAATCAAAGTTCCTGCTGGACAAGTAATCCAGATGAAGAAAGATTAGACCTTCTCAACCAGTACATATCCGGCGATAGCATTGTAAAGTAGAGCTTCTAAATGAGGATTCTGTTTTGAAATGTGTCTAACGACCTTCTTTGTGTTTGCGAGCAACGCAGCCACAGACTCAAGAAAAGCTGTCTCATGATAACAAGGCTCGATAATGAGCAGATATGCATCATGATTTTCGTCAAACCAAATATCGGGGACAAAGCCCTGACACTCATTGCGAGGTAATGGAAGGTCGCTGTCGTGAGGATAGATGCAGTCATAAAAGCGGTATTCAGATTTTGCAAAATATCCATTCTGTGTTACGCTTAATTTTGATAATAACCCACTTCCATTTGCTGAGTCATAAATATAAATGTTGTCCTGGACCTCTCTAAGGTTAGTGATGGGAAGGTCTCCCAGATATTTGTGCTTGAGCAAGTTCATAATTTTTAAGTTGCACCTTCTTTCCGCTGTCTTGCTACTTCCCAATATACTTATTATCTAAGCGAAATCCAACGAAGCATCCATGCACCATAAGCAAAAAATGTAGTTGCGATTATCCCTTCCGATGTAATAGCCTTTGCATATCCTTTATCCTTTTGCATTATCATCCTGATTGCATGAATTGTGAGAAACAAAACATTTACAATGGCCAACACAAAATATAACATAACGAACGTGACTACTTTTCTGTCCCAAATTGCCAATTTACACGGCTTGGGCTGACCCAGCTGGGATACACAGGCTGAACCATTCGACATAACGTGGGCGGGGCATCGTCCACTGTGGAGGAGCAGTAAGACTGGGTCAACCAGCAGCTCCGTTGAAGCACAATTCCTATGTCTTAAAGGGTAGAATCCCCTGGCTTTAGACATGGGGAGTATGTCAATAATAAAATAGTTCCTATATTTTCAGTATATCAGTGTTGATGCCCTACCGCATCGAAATTGACAAAAAAGGCAGCCCTCATTTTCAGAGAGCTGCCTTTTTAATTCGCCGCAAATAAAACTGAGGGCACCGCCGGCGAACAGATTGCGATTCAGTGTCGCATAAAGCGACGATAAGTGTCATTTTCAAAGGTAGACACGCCAACCCGATTTTCTTTTAAGGAGCATCAACGCCTACGCCGTTCCCGCCGCCGGTGATTACTTTGCCACCAAGCGAACCGCCTTGGCCTTGGCCAAAGTCACTGGAGCCGCCACCGGAACCACCACTGTCGCTCGGCCCAGGGTCAGGCGCCGGTGCTGGGTCTGGGGCTGGAGCCGGCGCTGGTGCAGAAGTTCCGCCACTGGACGAGCCCCCGGTAGAGCTTGAGCCGCCACCAGAAGCCTGCGCCGCAGCCTGCTGCTGTGCAGCGGCGG
>ULUW01049564.1_pt1 | contig 44934 bp, 40 predicted proteins | sample 1959041 | NCBI WGS metagenome assembly ULUW01 (sample SAMEA4835775, study PRJEB28245) | human gut metagenome | biome: gut microbiome; material: fecal sample | place: Denmark | collected 2008
TAGGCTGCAATGTGTGTCAAGGCGGAGAATAGAATGGTTACAGCGGAAAATAGAATGGTTACGTAAATGAATGCATCGTTTTTGGCTCAACTTTTTTGTTGTCAATCTATTAGTTTCATGTGCTATAATCTGGTAAGGAGTTGTGCGGGAGTTTTTGTTTTGATGTTTGGGAACAGTTTCCTTAGAAGATAGTAATATGATTTAAAATTACTATAGATTTTATTTTTTATGTCTTGGTATGAATATCGGAAGAATACGATTGAGATTATAAAGTTATAGGATAAACAGGGATAAACTTTCGTTTGATAAAGAAATAATCAGATGGAAATAATCGGGGTACCTTGAGTTATTTTCTGTTTTCTGCAGGAAAAGATATAAAAAAGGACGCACTGATTAGTACGTCCTTTATAATTATATAGTGGAAATAAATTATTTATCACCACGGATTGCTGCGATACCCGGAAGGATTTTACCTTCGATAGCTTCCAACAAAGCACCACCACCAGTAGAGATGTATGATACCTGGTCTGCCATACCGAACTTGTTGATACAAGCTACAGAGTCACCACCACCAATCAAAGAGAATGCACCTTCTTTAGTAGCTTCTGCGATAGCTTCTGCAATAGCTTTAGAACCAGCTGCGAAGTTATCCATTTCGAATACACCTGCAGGACCGTTCCACAAGATTGTCTTAGCACCCTTGATAGCAGCTTTAAATTCTTCCTGAGTCTTAGGACCTGCATCCAGACCCATCCATCCGTCAGGAATGTTCTTGTCGTCACAAACCTGAGTATTTGCATCGTTAGCAAATTTGTCAGCTGCAATACAGTCGCAACCCAAAACCAAGTTTACACCTTTAGCTTTAGCTTTAGCGATGATGTCAAGAGCCAACTGCAATTTGTCGTCTTCTACCAATGAGTTACCGATTTTTCCACCCTGAGCTTTAGCGAAAGTAAATGCCATACCACCACACAAGATCAAGTTGTCTACTTTGTCCATCAAGTTTTCGATGATACCGATCTTAGTAGAAACTTTAGAACCACCCATGATAGCAGTAAACGGACGTTTGATATCTTTCAAAACGTTGTCAACAGCTTGTACTTCTTTTTCCATCAGGTAGCCCAACATTTTGTGGTCAGCATCAAAGTAGTCAGCGATAACAGCTGTAGAAGCATGTTTACGGTGAGCAGTACCAAATGCGTCCATTACGTAGCAGTCTGCGTAAGAAGCCAAAGTTTTAGCGAATTCTTTCTGAGAAGCTTTCATTGCTTTCTTAGCTTCTTCGTAAGCAGGATCTTCTTTTTCGATACCTACAGGCTTACCTTCTTCTTCAGGATAGAAGCGCAAGTTTTCCAGCAACAGAACTTCACCCGGTTTCAAAGCAGCAGCAGCTTCTGAAGCTTTTGCACAATCTGGAGCAAACTTAACAGCTACACCCAAAGCAGCAGATACAGCGTCTACAATCTGGCTCAAAGAATATTTAGCGTTTACTTTGCCTTTAGGTTTACCCATGTGTGACATGATAATCAAAGCGCCACCGTCAGCCAAAACTTTTTTCAAAGTAGGCAGTGCACCGCGGATACGAGTATCGTCAGTAATTTTACCTTCTTCGTTCAAAGGAACATTGAAGTCCACACGAACGATTGCCTTTTTACCGGCAAAGTTGAATTTGTCAATAGTCATCATAATCTCTATATTTTATTGTTTAAAATAATTCCGTATTTTATCTTATCAGTTGCAGCGCAAAGTTAAGAAAAAAATGGAAGAGCCGTAAAAAGCAACGTATTATTTTCTTTGGATGTGTTATTTTCTGCTAAAAATATATCCTCTGTTTTGTCTTGCTTTGTATTGGCAGCATAATACTTTTGCTATAAATTTTTTATTTTATATAATGTTTATAATTGAAAACATGCTCAAAACGATTGGATAATGGGGCGAAAATTGGATTTATTTTGTTCTCTTCTGACAATTTGTAATTGTTTCGTAATATAAATATGAGTTAAAAAACTTATATTTGCATTGAATTTGAATAACAAAGGACTGAAACTAGATTATTGTTGGTGCTAATAAATTATAATGTGTTAATTATAAGAACTTTCAAGAGGAAGCCGTTTCTAAAGTATTAAACTTATTTCACTTTATGAGAATGTATTGTTAATAGGATAAGCTATTAACATAAAGCTGTTAAATATCTGATTTGCTTAATTATAAATATGATATTATTATATAATTTTACTATATTTGTCTATAAACATATTTAAATTTCATTAAACATTTAGAGAGACGTATGAAAAAACATCTGAAACATTTCCTTTTGTTTGCAGTGCTTACTGTATGTAGTATTGCAACAGCTGTAGCTCAGGCTACATTGAAAGGTAGGGTCGTAGATGCTGATAACAGTGAGCCATTGATTGGTGCTACTGTATCTGTTAGTGGAACTTCTTTAGGTACTATTACCGATGTAGACGGTAATTTTTCTTTCGAAGTAAAAGGCTCGAAAGCTACTTTGGTTTTTAGCTATGTAGGTTACAATGAAGTACGTCGGGAGGTAAAACTCTCGGGAAGAACGGTGGATCTGGGAGAGATTGCCATGAAACCGGATGCCATTGGCCTGGATGAAGTAAGTGTCATTGCTTCCATTATCAAGAGTGACCGTCAAACACCTATTCCTATTTCAAATGTGAAATTGGCTACAATTGAAGAGAAGGTAGGTAACTTGGAGTTCCCTGAATTGCTGAAGTCTACTCCGTCTGTATACGTAACTCGTGAAAGTGGAGGTTATGGTGACTCACGTATCAATATGCGTGGTTTCGATTCTTCAAATTTAGGTATTTTGATTAATGGTGTACCTATCAATGGTATGGAAAACGGTAAAGTTTACTGGTCAAACTGGTCTGGTTTGTCTGATGTTAGCCAATTCATTCAGGTACAGCGTGGTCTGGGAGCTTCTGCTTTGGGTATTTCTTCTGTAGGAGGTACCATGAACATGGTAACTAAGAGTACAGAAGCAAAACGTGGAGGTTCTGCTTATGTTGGTATTGGTAATGATGGCTATCGCAAGTATTCAGTTTCATTGTCTACTGGTTTGATGGATAATGGTTGGGCTGTTACTTTGATGGGAGCTTTGAATACTGGTGATGGTTATGTAAAAGGAACAAATTATGAAGGATGGACTTATTTTGGAAATATCTCGAAAGTAATCAATGCTCATCATAAATTGTCTCTTACTGCATTTGGTGCTCCTCAGTGGCATAATCAGCGTAGCACTATGCATAAGATTGAAGACTATAAAAACAGTCCCGACGGCGGTCGATTTAATAATGGTTACGGATATATTAATGGTGAACTGACAGGTAGTGGATATGGTTATAATTTCTACCACAAACCTCAGATTTCATTGAACCATTACTGGACTATTGATGAAAATTCTTCTTTGTCTACTTCTTTGTACGCATCAATTGCTACTGGTGGTGGACGTCGTGTTCGCGGTAATCATAGCGACTGGTTGACCATTAATTATAATACAGGTCGTCCGGAAGAAGAAGCGATGATGACAGCTAATGGACTGATTGATTACGATTCGGCTATGAAGGCTAATGCTGAATCTGAAAATGGTTCTCAGGCTATCTTTACCAATGCCATTAACGACCATAAGTGGTATGGAATATTGAGTTCTTATAAGAATCGCTTTACTGAGCATTTTACTTTCACTGGTGGTTTCGACGGACGTTACTATAGAGGTTATCACGCTGAAAAGATTGATAATTTGCTGGGTGGAGAATATTATTATCCGGGAAGTAAGGCTTTGGATTTCCAGTCACCTAACCAGAAACTGAAAGAAGGTGATTATGTACAGTATTATAGCATAGGTGAAATTGTTTGGGCAGGTTTGTTTGCTCAGGCAGAATATTCTGTAGAAAAATGGTCTGCTTTCGCTTCTGCTTCATTGACTGAAGAAGCTTATCGTTATCACGATCGTGGTGGAAAGCCTATTGACGGAAAGAAAATCTCAGACTTCTATCACTTCTTGCCTTGGAGTGTGAAAGGTGGATTTAACTATAAGTTTACAGAAAATCATAATGCATTCTTTAATGCTGGTTACTTTACACGTGCTCCATTCTTCAATTCTGTATTCCCCAATAATACTATTGAAGCAAATGCAGATGCTCCGTACGAAAAGATTATGACTTTCGAGTTAGGTTATGGTTTCAGCACTGAAAATTTCAACTTGGCTTTAAACGGTTATTATACTCGTTGGAATGATAAGAGTTTGCGCCGACAGATTACAGCTGGTGAATCTGCTAATATTACCGGTTTGGATGCTGTACATATGGGAGTTGAATTGGAAGCTACTTACAAACCGGTACAGAACCTGGAACTGAAAGGTATGTTCTCTTATGGTGACTGGAGATGGGCTGATGATGTAAGCTTTACTTTATACGATGATATGGATAAGCCTATAGGTACTTACAATGCATATGTAAAAGATGTACATGTAGGAAACTCTGCACAGATGACAGGTGCCTTATCTGCATCTTGGGAAATGTTCAAAGGATTTAAGTTGAATGTCGATTATAACTATGCTGGTAAGAACTACGCTGATTTCGATCCGGCAAACCGTACCAGTAAATCTGATGCAGGTATAGACGCATGGCAGTTGCCTGATTTCTATACAATCGATTTGGGCTTGAGCTATCGCTTCGAATTATGCAAGGGCTTGAAAGCTGTAGTATATAGTAATGTGTACAACGTAACAAATACATGCTATATTGCTGATGCCAAAGATGGAGCAAACCATAACTGGGATACAGCATTGGTATATTACGGATTTGGTACTACTTGGTCAACCGGTTTTAAAGTAATGTTTTAATCGATAAAAGAATGATTAATATGAAATTCAAATATAATTTAATTGCTATGTCGTTATTGGGAACCATGATGGTTTCGTGCGATCCCTTAGGCGACATTTATCAGGAAATAGATGCTCAGGGTTCTGATGTAACCAAAAGCAAAGAAGAATATGTCTTGACAAAGGCCGATTATGAAAGCATCGCAAAAGCAGCGTTGGCTGATGCAGGAGAAGATGAAACCAATAAGGCTTTGGCTAATAAGGTAAAGACTGATTTGGCTTTGAACTCGTTTGCTACTGCAGATAAGTATGTGCCTGCTATATTGAAATCTTTATATCCTTCGTGGGGAGAAGGTTCTACTGTAGGGGTTACATATAATTTCCAGGAAGAAATTTCAGAGGAAGTAAAACAGTTTGCTAATGTTGCTATCTATGAGTTGACAGACGATGACTATGCAAAAGTTTGGGGTGAAGAAGAAACAATGTCTTTTCTGAGTCCTAAACATGCTCCTGAAACTGTATTACCGGAAGTGCTGAAGGCTAGTATGTCGGATGCTTCTGCAGGTAGTTTTGTTGCAGTAGACTATAAGTACGATGAAAAGGATCCGGAATACGTACAGGGTCAAGACTTGTTCTCTGAAGATTTCAATTCATTGGAAAATGATGCTTATGTAGATGCATTGCCAGACTGGAAAGATTTAATTGTGGAAGGTACAAAAGGATGGCAGGCTAATGTATACAAGGAAGACGGATGTTTCGAACTGTCAGCTTATAAAGCTGGTGGTAAATTGGACCGTTGTTTGGTTACTCCTGCTGTAGCTATTACAAGTGCTGATGCCGGTTTTACTTTCGACTTGGCGATGGGATATTACAAAGGCGATTGTTTGTCTGTTTATGTATCGGATTCATATGATGGTGGAGATGCTTTCTCTGAAGCCAACTGGACAGAAATTACTTCATCTTTGAATTTTCCGGAAGGAAATTCTGGTGGATATACAGATGAAGCAAATGTGGGAACTTACTCGTTGGCTGCGTACAATGGAAAGACCGTTTATTTTGCATTCCGTTATCGTGGCGAAGACGGTGTAGCAACTACTACCATACAGATTGACAATGTAAAAGTGACTACATCACGCATGTCTGAAACAAACGAAAAACCATACAATGCGTTGTATCAGTTCGATGGCGCTCAGTGGAAAGCTTATAAGGGTAGTGAGGCTATATTGGTAGCTCCGGCAGATTATGATGCGATGGGTGCTCCGGGTTCTCACGACAATTTCAGCTCTTCTGATAAGCCTGAAAACTATTTGCCACAATTCCTGGCAGGTAAATATCCTTATGCACAGCAAGGCGATAGCAAGGTAGTTCTTTATAAATATTATGACAGTACCAATAAGACTACCACTATGATTGGCGACGAATATAAGTACGATACTGCTTGGACACTTAATAAGAACATTGTGACCAAGAGCAAGGAGACTTATATCGTGGTAAGTGGCCAGTGGATCTTTAGCCCGATTGTAAATGTGTCAATGACCAAAGATGACTATCAGATTCTGGTAGACTGGGTGGCAGAAAATCATCCGGGATACATTGATGCTAAATACAAAGACTCTGAATATTGGTTTGGTGCCAGTGTAAACTATTCAAACTTCAACGTTAGTTTGCCGAAACGTCGTTCTAACGACCCGGATGGTGTACTGACAGACAAGAGTGACGAAGAGGCTGAAGTATACCTTGCAAACATGGTTGCTGAGGGTGCCAAGAAGCTTTTGGAATTGAAATATCCGAATGCTGATGCTCAAATGAACGGAGCCGATGTACACTATGTTGTATCAACCACTGTATACGATGGCGGTTACTTCGTTTATACATTCAAGTTCAAGAGCTTGGGTGGAGGTCAGTTTGAACAGGCCGGTGAACCGGAGATTTCAAGTAAATAATATTAGTTTATAGTTTTGGAAAATCCCTGTCCGAAGAGTGATATTTCACTTTCGGATAGGGATTTTTTTTGTGGTATGGTATAAAACAACGATGCTTGTATCGTTGGCTTCCGATACAAGCATCGTTATGGTTCGTTACTAATAACGTGAATACACGATACAAGTAACGTTTTATATATCACATGTAGCTTATTTCATTATAAATTTCACTGCTGCCCAGTTGTTCTTTTCGCGGTGATGTACAAATTCCAAGCCCAAACTTTCTGCTTTTTCTCTCAGAACAGGTATATCTTCAACGTAGAATCCGCTCATGTAAATCTCCGAACCACTATGCATGCAGTTTGTATAAGCTGCCATATCATTCATCAGAATGTTGCGGTTAATATTGGCAATAATTACATCGAAAGGTTGACGTCCTTCAAGTAAGGAAGCATCCCCCAGTTCTACTGTAATATTATGAATGTTGTTCAGTGCAATGTTGTCACGTGAGTTGTTTACACACCAGTCGTCAATATCGATGGCTGTTACCGGGTCGGCGCCACGCATACTTGCCAGAATGGCAAGAATAGATGTACCACATCCCATGTCGAGGACAGATTTACCTTTCAGATCCGCATCCAGCAGTTCGCCTAAAATGGAACTGGTTGTTTCGTGATGTCCGGTACCGAAAGCCATCTGAGGATTGATTACAATATCATATTCAGCTTTCGGATAATCTTTATGGAACGTGCTGTGTATTACACAACGGTTGTCTATTACTATAGGCTGGAAAAAGTTCTTTTCCCATTCTTCGTTCCAGTCTTTATCTTCCGGTTCAAAAATACTGTAAGTTATATTTGTGTCGGGCAGGGGGAAGTCGGCCAATACATTTTTTAGTGCCTCTTCATCGAAAAGGCTTTGCTGAATATATGCCTGTATACCTCCTTCACATTCTACAAAACTATCAAAGCCTATCTCCGCAATCAGGGCAGATAGCACATCCGTAACAATTTCATTGCAAGGCTGTGCAGTAAAAGTAATTTCAAAGTATTTCATATATAGGAATCTTTAATTTCTACAAATATAAGTAAAATAGGAAAAACCTGAGGCCGAAATTGCGTATTTCCACTTGCAGGAAGAAAATATCTGTTTATTTTTGTAAGTAAGAACAATTGGATAAAGAAGAAAATTTAAAAATAAGACGCCTATGAAAGGACGATTTATTACTTTATTGCTGATTGCCGTCTTACCGGCGTTGGCTATGGCGCAGAGTCATGATGACTTGTACTTTGTTCCTAAGAAGAAAAAGAAAGTAGAACAAAAAGAGGAGGTAAAGAAAGTACAAAGCACAGATACTGTGGCTATGTATGCAGCAACCACTCCTACAAAGATAGTGGTAAAAGATGTGACCGGACAAGTGAGGGATGTAGATGAGTATAATCGTCGGTATACTTCACGCGACAATACCTTTTCGGTAGAAAATGATACACTCTACATAGAGGAAAAACCTTACAGCGAACATGGAGAGTGGGTGAATGGATTTGAAGGTTCGCAGGACGATTATGAATATGCCATGCGTATCGTACGTTTCCGGAGTCCCCGTTATGCTATTCCTGTAAGCAGTCCATTGTATTGGGAAGTAGTTTCGGGAGTTTACCCGTCATGGGATTGGAATGTATACGATGACGGAATGTATGCTTATGTATTTCCTACCTACAGCAATCCGATGTGGTGGAACTGGCGTTGGAACTGGGGATTCTACGGACCAAGTTGGGGATTCGGGTTCTATGGACCTAACTGGAGTTTCGGATGGGGTTCACCCTGGTATAGCAGCTGGTATTCTCCATATTGGTATGGCGGATATTGGGGTGGTTACTGGGGACCAGGTTATTGGGGACCGGGATGGCATCATCACCATCACTATCCTTATCATGGCTGGGCTGGTCCTTCTTATAATTACAATAACCGTCGCGAAAGTGTACGCTATGCTCGCCCTTCTTCTTCCTCATACCGTCGGGCTCTTGATAATAGAGGACGTACTGGAGGACGTGTGGTGGCTGGAAGCCGCGATGCAAACACATCGGTACGCAGTAATGGGGTACGTGTAGGCAGAGATAATGCAGTATATACTCGTCCAAGTACTGGAGGTAACAGAGTAGGAAACAGTTATACCCGTCCTACTACCACTCGTCCTACTACTACCACTCGTCCTGCATCGAACAGTAACTCTTACCGCAATACCAATGCATACGAACGTATGCGTAATTCTGGTTCAAACCGGAGCTACAGTAGTGGTTCAAGCCGCGGAAATTACTCTTCCGGAGGTGCTTCCGGTGGAGGTGGAAACGTACGTAGCGGTTCACATAGAAGATAATAAAAATAGAAATGGATATGAAAAATATAAAGACTATAGCAACTGCTTCTCTGCTGTTGTCATTCATAGGGGCAACGGCACAGACACACTATGATGCAGCTCGATTTAGTGGTAATGAACTGAATGGAACAGCCCGTTTTGTGGGAATGGGAGGTGCCATGAGTGCATTGGGGGCAGATATCTCTGTGATTGGTTCGAATCCGGCCGGTATCGGTCTGTTCAGAGGGCATGATTTCACTACTTCTTTCGGATTTAATGCAACGAAGACTGCAAGCGATTTCGGAGGAAATACAATGAACGAAAAACGCAACCGTGCTTCGTTCGACCAGATTGGGTTTGTATATACCAGCAAGATAGGAAACCGTACCAAACTGCGTTATGTAAACTTTGGTTTCAATTATCATAAGAGTAAAAACTTTAACCGGCAGTTTGCTTCGGGAGGTATGTTGGGAGGGCTCTCACAAACCGGACAGATGGCTAATATGATTGCTGGAACGATACAAAGTGAGTCTACTTTGAATAAAGAAATTGGCGATATATACAACTACGGAATGCAGGGATACGATCTTCCCAATCCATATCATCCTACTCAGTCTCTTTATCCGTATCTGGGCGTGATGGGAGTACGCAGTGAACTGGTTTATGTGGGAACAGACGAGCAGGGTGATTATCTTGCTTATATGAATGGTATTGCCAATGGTTATCGTAGTGTGGAAGAAGGAGGTATTAGCGATTACGATTTCAACGTATCGTTCAATGTGGAAGACCGCATGTATTTTGGAGCCACTATCGGTGTACATGATGTGAGCTACCGTCGTACTTCGTATTATACGGAAGACGTAACGGATAAGAACGCAAGCGGTTATTACGAAATTAATAATACTTTCAGTACAGACGGTACGGGATTTGACTTTAAATTTGGAGCGATATTCCGTCCTTTTGAAGAATCTCCTTTCCGTTTTGGAATAGCTGTTCATACACCTATCTGGTATGCACTGACCGATATTTATTCTTCTATGATGTATACACGTTTGGATGGAGAAAGTAGTACTGGAAAGCCTATTCATGTGGACTTTAAGGAATCTCCTCAATATTATACCGATGGAGATGTACTTCGCGACTATCAGATGGTGACTCCATGGCGTTTCAATGTAAGTATGGGAACAGTCGTGGCCGGGAATATTGCTTTGGGAGCCGAATATGAATTTATGAACTATGCTTCTGCCAAGTTGAAATATTCTGACGGTTACGATATGGAAGAACAAAACAGCTATGTAAAAGAAGATTTGAAGGGGGTACATACAGTACGTGTAGGAGCAGAAGCTCGTATTTTACCTTCATTAAGCGTACGTGCCGGATATAATTTCAGTTCTTCTGTTTTTAAAGAATCTGCTTATAAAGCTTTGGGAGCAAGTGATATGCGTACCGATACGGAGTATTTTAACGACTTTGGCCGTAATACGGTTACTGTAGGACTTGGATATCGCGGCAACCGCTTTTATGCCGATCTGGCTTATAAATATGATATGTATAAATCCGATTTCTATGCATTCAGTGATACTTCGCTGACTGCAACGAAAGTAGACAATAAACGCCATCAGTTGCTGATGACACTGGGAGTATATTTCTGATTCTTACTGTCTGATAAAAAGTAGAAAAGAGATATTTCTGTTTAGGGCTGGCTTTGTAAAAACGAAGTCAGCCCTAATTTTATGTTTTGACGGCTTTATCGGAAAAGCATTGTTCTTGTTTCTGTTGTATGAGGGTATTGTAGCGTATTACAACATAGAATGTGGTGTAACCGCCGTCGTCGTTTATACAGTCAGCGTCGCCGGTTGTATAGTTAGCGACGCCGATTATGCAGCCGACGTCGTCGGATATAGAAAAAGACAGATAGAAGGGAACGGTTTTATTGGTGGCGTGAGATTTTGGTTTGGAGAAGAGCAACTGTATATCGTGGTAAAGTTCTATTTTTCTCTGTATTCCCTTCGTTTCCAGAAGTTGAATCCGGCATAGATGCGCAAGCTGCCAAAGGAGTTGGTCATGGCAAAGCGGGTACGGCGGTAGTCGTATGTATTGACAATGAGTGAAGCTCCTACATAATATTTGCTGTTGTTCCAGGTAATACCGGCACGGGTTATTAAATCGAAGTTCAAATCCTTCATCCATCCGGTCCAGCTGTCATCCAGATTGGCAGGTTTTCCGTTTATCTTAGCCCGTTTGTAAGAAATTGCCGGCATGAGAGAAACATTCAGCAGACAGTTTTTTGCAAATACCCAGTTATATCCATATCCTGCACTTAAATTGTAGTCGTGGTATTGCAGCCGGTTAAAGATAAGAGAAGGTGCTATGTGGGTAATCATTTCTTCCGGAAGCTGGGTATAATCGAACGAAATCTGGTGATGTGAATATGAAAATCCGGCCATAAACGAGCCGCAACTGCGGCGTTGGTTGGTAGACTGGCTGTATGCTGCCGGATAGGAAAAATGCTTGTTGTTGAATATCCAGTATGTATTGAGTCCTATAATTTTACTTTGAAATCCTCCAAAGTCTTGTCCGATGTAGTCGGAAGGAATATCGAAATTGGAGTAAGAAGTAATGTGAAAGTCGTTTCCTGTTTTTCGGTAGTACAGATCCAGTCCTATGCGCGAACTGTACAGGTTGAAGACGTATTCTTCCTTCGATTTTCCGTTTTTATTCTTTTTTATTAAATCCGGGATACTGAATGAAAATCCTAAAAAGATCCATCTCCAGCCAAAATATGCTCCGATTTTAGGGGGCGCATTAGGGGCGAAACTGATGCTTTGTTTACCGTCTCCTATATCGCCTTTCAGACTGTACCGTTCGTGCCAGAAACTTTGTTCCACCATGAATGTCAGGTTGTATTTATGGGGCGAAATATAGGTTGTATCTGTTTCGCTGAATGTTTTTTCGAGCCATTGTGCAAAACTCTTCCGTTTCTCTGTCTGAGCATGAAGGCTTTGACAGAGAAACAGAAAAATTCCAATGTATCGGAAAAACAGTTTCATGTTTTACAGTTTATTCAAAATACGGTCCATTACCCAGTTGGTAGGAGTCGCACTGATACCGTCGCAAGTGCAGATGGCTTTTCCTTGCAGATGTTCTACTACTGCTTTGATAAGCGGAAGCTGTACATGCGGTGGGTTGGGAGGAAGAATTTCTTCCCTTCCTCGCTGGGTATGTAGTGCTATTGGTTCGTAGGTAAATACCGAGAAACAAATCATACCTTTGTCTCCTATGATTTCAATTCTGTCTTCTTTGGCCGAATCATGAGCTACAAAGCACCATGAACCGGAACCGGGCAATCCGGATTCAAACTTGAAACAGGCGCTGATGGTATCTTCTGCAGGATACAATCCGCCACGGTTGCTTTTATAACCCTCGGCTTCGAGAATACAGCCGAACATATCCTGCAGCATATCCAGCTGGTGTGGGGCTAAATCGTAAAAGTAACCTCCTCCGGCAATATCTGGTTGTACACGCCAGGGCAGGTTGGTACTGTTGTAGTCGAGGTTGCGCGGAGGTTGGGCAAAGCGAATCTGAATATTGATTACATTGCCTATTTCTCCACTTTCCACCAGTTCACGTACTTTCTGGAAGTAAGGGAGATAGCGTCGGTAATAGGCTACAAAGCAAGGTACACCTGTCTCTTTCGAAATACGGTTGATGCGTGCACAGTCTTCGTAGCTGGCAGCCATCGGTTTTTCTATATATACCGGTTTTCCTGCTTTCATGGCCATAATGGCAAAAGTTGCATGAGAGGAGGGAGGGGTAGCGATATAAATGGCATTTACATCTTCGTCGCCTATCAGTTCCTGTGCATCGGTATACCAGCGGGGAATATTGTGCCGGCGTGCATATGATTTTACTTTTTCTTCATCACGACTCATCACAGCCACTACTTTGGAACCCTCAATCATGTTGAAGGCTGGGCCGCTTTTTTTCTCGGTTACTTCACCACATCCGATGAATCCCCAATTGACGGTTTTCAGACTTATCATAGTAACAAGAATGTTTAATGAAAATACTTTTTGTAAAGCTTTTGGTACTCTTTAGTTTCCATATAGCTGTTCAGCCAACTGTTTAAACTGTCGAGTAAGACGGGGGAATGTTTGTTTACTCCCCAGGCATAAAATTGAGTAAAACTGATGTAGGTGCTGATGTCGAGGTTCGGAAAATCGGCAAGCGCACTTTTCGCAATGTTTTCATCGCATACGGCATAATCGATGTCGCCTTCGGAGACCATAGCCAGCAGTTGTTCTGCACCGTAGAGTTCAACCTCTTCTATGTAGATTGTGTCGGCTATTTCTTCCATCAGGTTGTGAATGCGAAGCAAAGCCGGAGAGTTTTTGATTACGTGCAAAGTCTTGTGTGCCAGTTCCAGTTGGTTGTCTATATACAGACTGTCTGTTTCTTTCTTCCGTTGTACCAGCACTTGTTTGCTTAGTATCAGTGTTTGGGTAAAAAGCAGGGAGTCTTTTGACTGGGTATTGACTAATGTACCTGTGGCAAGTAGATCGTATTTTCCTTCAAGTATGCCTTGCAATCTTTTTTCAAAGCTCATTTTGGGAGTAATCTCCAACTTTATGCCTTTGTCTTGTGCAAAGGCATGAAGCAGTGCATAGTCAAATCCTTCTATCGTATCGTTTATAATATGATAGCTTACCGAATTATATTCTGTAACGGCACGGAGTACACCTTCTTTTATAATTTCTGCATAATCTCGTGGGGCTGGAGAATTTTCTTTTCTTTCTTTACGCGTACCCAGCAAGATAATACATATTGAGATGGTTATACCTATCAGGATATATTTCAGTAATTTTTTGTTCATAGTATATACTGCTTAGTCGAAGAAATTCCATGAAAGTCCAAATTTGAGTGAACGCGGATTCAATGGGTAATGAGGAGCTGTGAAATAGCCTCCACCCATATCTCCTTGTATCAAATTGTACATATTCAGGAAAATACGTGTACGCTTCAAGTGCAGGTTCAAATAGGCATTCACCAAAGGATATCCACCCACTTTATAGCGTGTTTCCGGATTTTGCAGATAGAACTGTCCGATTGCCGGAGCATAATCGGGTGCGTAGTATTTAGTGAAATAGCGTACATCGGCACCCAATTCGACCTTTAATACCTTTTTGGCAAGGCCAAAACGGAGGTAAAGGTTATGGTACAGTGACAGGTCGGGTAAAGGGAGTACATTTTGGTTGCTCGATTTCTGATAAGTAATTTCATTGTCGAGATGCAGGATACCCCATTTGAAGTCTTGGCGTAAGCTGGCACTAAGAATCTGAATATTTCCAGAGTGCTGACGGACAGCCAAGTCATTTTTGTATGTCACGGTTTCTTTCTCTTCAGTGGTTGCTGTATATTTTACTGATGTGTTGTCTAAATAGGTATAGTTGGTGATGTTTTCTACACCTGCACGTAACTGGGTTTTCCAGTGGTCTATGCTAAGTTTACCTTCAATACGTGTACGCATAATCTTCGACAAATCCTGATCCCACCAATAGTGTTTGGAGTGGAAGTGTCGGTAGTAGAATACCGGATTCAGATTTTTGATATAGGCATTGGCTTCCAGACGTACTGTATCATTGAACAATCGGAAATTCAAGTCTCCGGTTCCTTCTATCTGGAATTGTCCTATATCTTCACCCAATAAAGCTACTTCACCGGTTACATTGTAATGAAGTGTCTTTCCTTGTTCTTTTATTAATTGTCCTCCTACAGATACTACATTTTCTACGTAATCGGTCGGAATACGCTGTCCCGGATTGTCTGCTATGGTATCTGTCATGGTAAAACGACGGTATTCGTGACTTACGAAGGCTGTTAGTCCGGCTTTTGCCCATTTGTTGAAGCCTTCTAGAAGTGACAATCCTAATGTGTTTTTTACAATCAGTTGTTTGGTGATATCTGTGTTGTCCGGGCTGAGGAAGTTGTTTTCAAAATACGACTGATTTTTAGTTTCGTCTTGAGAAATGTATTTACGACGATTCATGTCCACCTTCAATGTATGTATGAAGCTGGTTACAGGCACAAAAATCTCAGTGTTGATTGTATCGTTCTTATCTGGATTGTCACGGTAGAACCCAAGGTTGTAGCGGTGGGTTAAAAAGCCATGATATCCTGTGTTGTGGTTCCAGATACTTTCAAAATTGACCGGAATTTCTGAAGCATCAAGTTTTTGGCCATCTCCAATCTGTTCCGGCTTGGTGACGTAACGGTCGTCTGTAATACCACCGTTTTCTGCCACTTTCAGGTTGTCGTTGATGAAACTGAAGTGCATATTATATTTGTCTCCTCTATAATATGCAAAAAGATTTCCGTTGAAGAGAGCTGTAGACTGGTGTTGGTATTTGCCTCGTCCGTACGTATAGTCGATATTAAAGCCGAATCCCAAACGTTTGTTGGCATTGACTGCAAAATAAGCTTTGAAACGTTCTTCACCATATTCTCCACCTCCTTGCTTGTAGTAGGTCAGATTGGAGAAAGGAGATTTGGTGTTTGTATATATTACATCTTGTGGAGTCCGTACGGTAAAGTCATACGGATCGGTAAAGAACAGTTGGCTGGGGGCTTTACGTTCAAAAAAGACATGAGAGATGCGTGGAGAACCTAAGTTCCCTAAGTATGTGTAATGTCCTGTTGGACCTCCAGTATCGTTTGTATTCTGGAAGTTATACAACAAAGTATCTACCGGAACTTCTGTGATGATTCCGAATCGCTCGTCAATAGTCCACGAAGAAAGTCCGATAGGTATAGTGCTGGCATCAATCACAGCTGTGGTATCTATAGGATTTCCGTTACGGTCATATAGATTTCCGTCCATGCCTGAAGCAGAACTGCCAAACTGACTGAATTGGTTTTGGACAGGAACTTGTGCGGCTATTTTTCCGCTAATCAATATCAATAGGGTTATAAAAAGTATCTTCCTCATAATGTTGACAAAGATACAATATAAAAATGAAAAGAAATAGGTGAATAGCAGAGTAATAATATAAAAAAACAAATGAAACTGAAAGAGAAGAGATGTAGTTGTTGTGTCGTAGACAAAATAATTGTATTTTATCTATGAAAAAACACAAAGAGTGAGCAGGAGAGAAGATAAGGAGGATAGAATGATGTGTGTGCTTTTTAAAAGAAAAGTGGCCGTTTCCTCACTCTTATGTGATGATAAAACGGTCACTTTTCTAATGATTGTATAAAGTCTTTTTACACTTCTTTGATGATATCCATACCAATGTGAATGGCTTCTTCATTCATCGGAATCAGATGATGATGACGTTCCGGTAAGGTTTTATGTAATGCTTTGATTACACTTTCAATAGATACTACTGGACGTATCTTCAGTAATCCGCCTAACACAATCATATTGAATGTTTTGGCCATTTTACGTTCATTGGCTTCATCCATGGCATCAATGCGGTATACATGGATATCTTTACGGGTAGGAGGATTGATAATACCGTATCCGTCGTAGATCAGTACTCCGCCTGGCTTAACCTTGTCTTCAAACTTGGCCAGTGAAGGCTGGTTCAAGATAATGGCAGTATCATATTTACTGAGGATAGGAGAGGAGATGCGTTCATCACTTACGATAACTGTTACATTGGCGGTTCCGCCTCGTTGTTCAGGGCCGTAAGCAGGCATCCAGGTTACTTCTTTGTTTTCCATCAGTCCGGAGTATGCCAGTATCTTTCCCATCGACAAGACTCCTTGTCCTCCGAAGCCGGCTATGATAATTTCTTCTTTCATACTTCTTGATTTTTTAGGTTATGTTCTTGGCGCGTCTATGTCAAATACAAGTTTACAGAGTTGTATCTTTCAAGTCGCCCAATGGGTAGAATGGGAACATATTTGCTTCCATCCATTTATTGGCTGCATCCGGAGTCATCTTCCATCCTGAGTTACAAGTTGAAACGATTTCTACCAAGTTAGAGCCTTTGCCTTGCATGGAGTTTTCGAAGGCTTTGCGAATGGCTTTTTTGGCTTTTCGGATAGCAGCAACTGTATGGACAGACTGGCGGGTAACATAGCAGGTTCCTTCTAATGTGGCAGCAATTTCTGTCATTTTCAACGGATAACCATGAATTTCAGGAATACGTCCGTAAGGGCAAGTTGCAGTCTTCATACCTAATAGTGTAGTAGGAGCCATCTGTCCACCAGTCATTCCGTAGATTGCATTGTTGATGAAAATGATGGTGATGTTTTCTCCACGGTTCAGTGCATGAATCGTTTCTGCTGTACCGATGCAGGCCAAGTCACCGTCTCCCTGATAAGTGAATACAAGGCGGTCCGGCCACAGACGTTTGATGGCAGAAGCTAAAGCTGGTGCACGTCCGTGAGCTGCTTCCTGACAGTCGATATCCAAGTAGTTATACATAAATACGGCACAACCTACAGGACTGATACCTACAGTTTTGTCGGCCATACCCATTTCTTCAATTACTTCGGCTATAAGTTTGTGTACTACGCCGTGGCTACATCCCGGGCAGTAGTGCATGGGATTATCGTTTAACAAGCGAGGCTTCTGGTAAACCAGATTCTCGGGTTTCATTATTTCTTCTTTTGTCATACTTTTACCTCCTGAGTTATCGTAGTAAGAAACGGAGTACAAATTCCATCATTTTTAGGAATAAAGAAGCACCGCATACGTAGAAAAAGATGCTTTTGTCGTCTCCCAAGGAAAAATAGAGTATAATGGAAGCAACTGCTCCAATCATGAACAAGATGTTCAAAACGTTTCTGATTTTGTCGATGTTGTTCATGGGTCTTACTTGTTAATGAATTTTTCTTTTAATGCATCGATTACTTCATCCGGATCGGGTACAATACCACCCAAACGTCCGAAGTGTGCAACCGGAACATTGCATCTTACAGCCAGTTCTACATCTTCAATCATCTGTCCGCTGTTCAATTCTACTACAAGAATTCCTTTCACCTGTTTGCTTCTTTCTTGCAGTGCTTTGCTTGGGAATGGCCAAAGAGTGATGGGACGGAAAAGACCTACTTTGATACCTTCTTCACGAGCGTGTTCCATAGACTTCTGCGCAATACGGGCACATGAACCAAAAGCCACAATCAGGTATTCGGCATCTTCGCAGTTCAATTCTTCGTAGCGAACCTCATTAGCTTCGATAGCAGCGTATTTTTCCTGTAGATGGAGGTTGCGTTGTTCCATGATAGCAGGATCAAGTTCCAATGAAGTGATGATATTCGGTTTACGGTTGTTGCATCCGGTAGTAGCCCATGGGCATTGTTCGATGATTTCTGCTTCTGTACGGCGTGGACGGGGAGCTGGCAATACCACTTTTTCCATCATTTGTCCGATTACACCATCGGCCAGAATCATTGCCGGATTACGATATTTAAAAGCAAGGTCGAAAGCCAGACCTACAAAGTCTGCCATTTCCTGTACCGATGCCGGAGCCAGTGCTATCAGATGATAGTCGCCGTGACCTCCTCCTTTAGTAGTTTGAAAATAATCAGCTTGACTGGGCTGAATGGTTCCCAGTCCGGGACCTCCACGCATGACATTGACGATAAGACAAGGCAATTCGGCGCCAGCAATGTAAGAGATACCCTCTTGTTTCAGACTGATACCAGGGCTTGAAGAGGATGTCATGACCATTTTTCCGCTTCCTGCACCTCCATATACCATATTGATTGCTGCAACTTCACTTTCGGCCTGAAGAACGACCATTCCGGTGGTTTCCCAAGGCTTCTGTTCGGCAAGAGTTTCCAATACTTCTGATTGGGGAGTGATAGGGTAACCGAAATAGCCGTCTACACCGATGCGTATAGCTGCATGAGCAATGGCTTCGTTACCTTTCATTAGAACTACTTCTTCTGCCATATTTTTGAGTTTATTAGTTATAGTTTTAAAGTTATTGGATTCTTAGGTCTGTTCCTGTATTTCATGGGGACTATCCGATTTCTATGCAGATTCATACAGGGAAGTAAAACGTAAGAAAACTATTCTTCACTTTTTGCTCTGTATACCGTCAGACAGCCATCCGGGCATACAATTGCACATGAAGTACATCCGTTGCAAGTATCTTCTACTACCTGCTGAACATAATTATATCCTTTCTGATTTACTTTGGCGGTGAGTGATAACACATGCAATGGACATGCCACAACACACAAGTTGCATCCTTTGCAACGTTCGGTATTCACTACTACCACACCTTTCATTTTAGCCATAAGATTACCTTTCTTATTGATTAAACATATCTTTATTATAGAAATTAAGGATGTCCATAACCATTGCGCGTGCTTCCATAGCAGGGCTTTCCGGATTCAGATGAATTGCTTCCTGATAATGATTTAAAGCCTGTTGCCAGTTTCCTTGCTTTCGATAGGCATTTCCCAGCAGATAGTAAGCCTCTGCAGCGATGGTATCAGAAGCTGAAGTTGTCAGTAGGTTGAGCTCGCTGATGGCGGCTTCGGTTTGTCCTTCATTAATCAGTGTTTTGAGCTGTTGCAATCTTTCTTTCATGGTTATGAAACCGTTAGTTTGTTTCCTTACAAAGGTATGTTTTATTTTTTACTAAAATGATTTTTTCTGGTAAAATCCTCCTGAAAACTGGAAAATAATTTTAGTCAATGATTGTAATATATTGTATTATAAATGTTTGTATATACCGGCAAAATGTTGCAATTGGAAAGATTGTTTATGTAACTATGTAAACGTATTTTATACACATTTGTATGAAAAATGTATAGGTATGTCTGTAAAGGCAATGATTTACCGGTTAGAACTATGGCGAAGTAAGGAGATATGTATAGAAGATAATGGAGGATGTGGAAGAGGTGTATATGAAAGGTAAACTAATGCAAGAAAGCAATACTTTCAAATTGAAATTGGAATAAAAAACTCCTCTTGTCTGGAGCTTGAAAAATGGATTTTACTCACAGACAAGAGGAGTTCTGAAGATTGTATGCTTATAAATTATAAGTGCATGTCTTAAATTTATTCGATACCGTGTGCGTTAGCTTCTTTATTGATTTTCTTGATAAGACCTTGCAGTACGGCACCCGGTCCGCATTCTGTAAATTCATCTGCACCGTCGGCAATCATGTTTTGTATAGTCTGTGTCCAATGTACAGAAGCGGTCAGCTGAGCTACCAGATTCGCTTTAATCTGAGCTGGGTCTGTATAAGGTTTGGCATCTACATTCTGGTAAACAGGGCATTTGGGAGTATGGAATTCTGTAGCATTGATTGCTGCTTCCAACTCAACTTTTGCAGGCTCCATCAATGGAGAGTGGAAAGCACCACCTACTTTCAGAGGAAGTGCACGTTTTGCTCCGGCAGCTTTCATCAGTTCGCAAGCTTTGTTGATACCCTCGATAGAACCTGAAATAACAATCTGTCCCGGGCAGTTGTAGTTGGCTGCAACGCAAACTTCACCTTCTGCTGCTACTGATGCACAGATTTCTTCTACCTTTTCATCAGGCAATGCGATGATAGCTGCCATTGTAGATGGTTGTGCTTCGCATGCTTTTTGCATAGCCATTGCACGCGCATAAACCAGTTTCAAACCATCTTCGAATGACAACGCTCCGGCTGCAACCAATGCAGAAAATTCTCCTAAAGAGTGACCGGCTGTCATTTCAGGCTGGAACTTGTCGCCCATGCACAATGCAGAAATTACTGAGTGAAGGAATACTGCAGGCTGTGTTACTTTTGTCTGGCGCAAGTCCTCGTCTGTGCCTTCGAACATGATATCAGTAATGCGGTAACCTAAAATATCGTTTGCCTTTTCGAATAATTCTTTAGCTAAAGGTGAGTTTTCGTACAAGTCTTTTCCCATTCCTACAAACTGGGCACCTTGTCCGGGAAATACAAATGCTTTCATAAGTTTTTTGTTTTTAATTAAAGTTATACTACTTGCAAAGGTAATGATTCTTTTGAATAATTACTCATTTTGGCTTAAAATGTGCATTGCTACCGGGGTGTGGAAATGATTCAGAGGACCATGTCCTTCGCCGATGTGAATATCTTTCCCAGATACAATTCCCTGATACACATATTCTTTTGCTTTCTTTACAGCCTCTTCTGTGGAATTTCCTAAAGCAAGGAAGGTTGCAATGGCAGACGATAACGTACATCCGGTGCCATGGGTGTTTTTACTTTCTACTTTAGGGGCTGTAAAAAGATACGGCTCTGGCTGTTGACTGGTCTTAAGCACATCGCACATGTCTCCTTCTTCCAGATGTCCGCCTTTGATTAATACGGCCTGACATTGATATTCCAGCAGGCGGTCTGCTGTCTGTTTCATATCTTCTACTGTTTTTATCGGACAGCCGGCAAGTACTTCGGCTTCGCGCAGATTGGGGGTGATAAGAGTAGCCAGTGGAATCAGTTCGCGGGTAAGTGCCTCTATGGCTTTGTCTTCGATGAGTTTGCAGCCGCTTGTCGATACCATGACCGGATCGAGTACCACGTGGGCAGGCTTATATTTGCGGATGGCATCGGCTATTACCTTTACAATTTCCACATCATTAATCATTCCTATTTTGATAGCTTGCGGACGAATGTCGGTCATGACAGCATCGATTTGTCCTTTTACATATTGTGCCGGAATGGGATGTATGTCGGATACTCCACAGGTATTTTGTACGGTAATGGCTGTGATGGCACTGGCAGCATAAGCTCCCAATGCAGAAATGGCTTTGATATCGGCCTGTATGCCGGCTCCGCCGCTACAGTCGGAACCTGCAATTGTTAATATACAAGGATAATGTAGCATGTTTTTTTCTTTATAGTTGAAAGACAAAAGTAAAAAGAATGTGTAAGTTTTGCAAGGTAAACCTTATCTTGAGTGAGAGTCACGAATAAAAATGTAAAAAAAAGGAAAACTAATCAATAATTCTCTATATTTGCAAAAAAACAAAAGAATATAGCTTATATGAACTTGAACAATAATCATTTGGTAATAATGGCAGGAGGGGTTGGCAACCGGTTTTGGCCGATGAGTACAGAAAAACTTCCCAAGCAGTTTATTGATATATTGGGATGTGGAAAAACCCTGCTTCAACTTACTGTAGACCGTTTTAAAGGAATTTGTTTACCTGAAAATGTATGGGTAGTCACTTCTGCCCAATACGAAGATATAGTAAAGGAACAGTTGCCCGATATGCCGGAAGGTCATATCTTGCTGGAGCCTTGCCGCAGAAATACGGCTCCTTGTATTGCTTATGTCAGCTGGAAAATTAAAACCTTGAATCCTAAAGCCAATATTGTGGTGACTCCCAGCGATCATATCGTAATGGATTCCAGAGAATTTGTAAGAGTGATAACTTCGGCCATGAAGTTTACTGCCGATTCGGATGCAATTGTGACTTTGGGAATGAAGGCTACACGACCGGAAACCGGATATGGATATATCGAAGCGGATATGTCGATGGCTTCTCCTTCGAATAAAGAAATTTATCGTGTAGATGCCTTTAAGGAAAAGCCGGATTTGGAAACTGCCCGCCGTTATGTGCAGCATAACAATTTCTTCTGGAATGCCGGAATTTTTATATGGAATGTGAATACCATAGTCAATGCAATGCGGGTGTATCAGCCACCTATTGCGGAGATATTCGAACGGATGATTCCTTATTACCATACAGAAAAAGAGCAGGAAATGGTGAATGAACTGTTCCCGATGTGTGAGAATATCTCTATAGACTATGCGGTAATGGAAAAGGCTGATGAGATATTCGTTTTTCCTGCTTCATTCGGATGGAGTGATTTGGGAACCTGGGGCTCGCTGCATGAGAACTCCAAAAAGGATGCACATAATAATGTATGTGTAGGAGAGAATATCAAGTTGCATGAGACCCGTAACTGTATTGTGCATACTACTCAGGAGAAAAAAGTTGTCATTCAGGGATTAGACGGATATATTGTAGCAGAGAAAAATGATACTTTGCTGATTTGCCGTCTGACCGAGGAGCAGCGTATCAAAACGTTCTCAGAGGAATAAACGATAGATAATATAGTAAGGGGTTGAAACAATGAAGATTGAGGCTGGTGATTTTGGAACAGCCGGATCTTTATTGTTTCAACTTTTTTTATGGAATAAGTGTTTGCATTGTATCTTTAATGGGAAGTATGTGCAATGCTGTTCTTGTTCTGTAATCAACGACGCTGGCTGTACAATCGATGTCGTCGGATTTGGATTCGCCGCCGGTGGCTGTGTAGCCGACGGCGTCGGTTGAAGCTTTTTCCCTGTGTCGTGTGCTGCGGATATTATAATCTGATTTCTCCGCTGCCGATACATAAGTGTGCCTGTGCATCGTATACCACTCCGAATTGTCCGGGAGCAATACCCTGAAGTTTCTGGTCGCTTTCTACGAGGTAGCCGTGTTCGGACTTGATGAGCTTGCCGGTGTGGAATGTATCTGTGTGCCGGATTTTGAAGCAGATTCTTTCTTCTTTGTCAGGGGTAAACGGGTTGCAGGTAATAAAATGGAAGTCCTGGAGTTTGAAGTGATGGCCGTATTGTTTTTCTGTATCGTATCCTTTCGATACATAGAGTATGTTTTGGGTGGTATCTTTGTCGACTACAAAATAAGGCCCTCCACTCAATCCCAGCCCTTTTCTTTGTCCGATGGTATGAAACCAAAATCCTTTGTGTGTACCCAGTTTCTTTCCTGTTTCCAACTCAATGATATCCCCCTGACGTTCGCCTAAAAAACGGCGGATAAAATCATTATAGTTGATTTTTCCCAGAAAACAGATGCCTTGGCTGTCTTTTCGCTGTGCACTGGGCAGTTTGGCTTGTTGGGCTATGCGGCGTATCTCTTGCTTGGTATATTCTCCTAAAGGAAGTAATAGTTTGGAAACCTGCAAGTAGTCTATCTGTGCAAGAAAGTCGGTCTGGTCTTTTACCGGATCTTTTGCTGTGGCCAACCATGTGCGCCCGTCTATCCTACAGGTTGTGGCATAGTGTCCGGTCATGATTTGGTCGTAGGCATATCCCACTTTCTTTTCAAAGCATCCGAATTTTATCAGTTTGTTGCACATCACATCCGGATTTGGGGTAAAGCCTTGCTTCACCTTATCGATAGTGTATGCAACTACATTTTCCCAATATTCTTTCTGGAGGTCTACGATGTCGAATTTCAGCCCGTATTTTCTTGCAGTTGCCGAAGCCAGTTCGATGTCTTCTTCGGCTGTGCAGCTTAAGCTCTCGTCGGTATCCATTCCTATCTTGATATAGAAAAGGTCGGGCTTATAACCTTGTTCGCAAAGTAAGTGTACCCCTACGGCGCTGTCTACACCTCCTGAAATAAGTGCGGCTATATTCATAAATCTGTTTTTTTTGTTAGCCGCAAAGGTACACTACTTTGCCGGGAATGGAAATACCCTATTTAGGGGATATTTATCTTCCGTACAGCTTGTCTATCAGATCGCTTCTGCCAATGCGCTTAAGTTCGCTGATAATGGCTCTTCTCTCTTCCGGCTTGTACCAGAAGAAGAACATGCGCTGTGCCAGCTTTTCTTTGGGAGTCTTAGCAGAGAATACCGGTTCGAGTGTGTAAGGATGGAAGCCGGTATACCATGCTTCAGTGGCTACGGTCATCGGAGTAGGAGTAAAGTCCTGTACTTGTTCCAAGTGGAAATCCAACCGCTTGGTAATTACAGCCAGTTCGGCCATGTCTTCTTCCGTGCATCCGGGATGACTGCTGATGAAATAGGGAATAATCTGCTGGCGCAGATTTAACTCTTTGTTCAGCTTGTCGAAGATTCGTTTGAATCGCTGGAACTGCTCGAAAGGCGGTTTTCGCATGAGGTACAAAACACGGTCGCTTGTATGTTCCGGTGCCACTTTCAGTCGTCCGCTCACGTGGCGGGCAATAAGTTCTCGGGTGTACTGTGTAGTACTTTGGTTTACAGCGGGGTCTTTGCTTTCGTGAAGCAGTAAGTCGTAGCGTACTCCGCTTCCGATAAAGCTCTTCTTGATACCGGGCAATGCATCTACCGACTTGTAAATGTCGAGCAGCGGACGGTGGTCTGTATTCAGGTTAGGGCATACTTTCGGGTGAATGCACGAAGGACGCTTGCAGCGCCGGCACATCTTCTCGTCTCGTCCGCGCATCATGTACATATTGGCAGACGGTCCCCCTAAATCACTCAAATAGCCTTTAAAGTCGGGCATTTCGGTGATGGCTTTTACCTCGCGCAAGATACTTTCCTTGCTGCGGCTGACAATGAATTTTCCCTGATGTGCAGAGATGGTACAAAAAGCACATCCTCCGAAGCATCCGCGGTGAATGTTGACGGAGAATTTAATCATTTCGAAAGCCGGAATTCGCTTTCCCTTGTATTTCGGATGCGGCAAGCGGGTGTAAGGAAGGTCGAATGACATATCCAGTTCACCTTGTGTCATCGGTGGGTAAGGAGGGTTCACTACCACTACCTGATTGCCGGTTTCCTGCCAGATACGAGCCGCTTCGTATTTGTTGGATTCTTCTTCTATGTGTCGGAAGTTTTCGGCCTGTTTCTTCTTGTCTTTCAAACACTCTTCGTGAGAGAAAAGACGCAGGTCTCCTTCTTGTGGAGAGAATTCCTTGCTCGGACACAAATAGGCTGTTTGCGGTAAATCTTTCGGTAATTCCGGTGAATGGTGCAGATGCTTGCACAAGTCGGTAAGTGGTTTTTCTCCCATACCATAAATCAGCAAGTCTGCTCCCGATTCAAGCAAGATAGAAGGACGTACCTTATCCTCCCAGTAGTCGTAATGAGTCAGTCGGCGCAGGGAAGCTTCTATTCCTCCCAATACGACCGGTACGTCCGGGTAAAGTTTCTTTAGTATTTGGGTATAGACAATACTCGGATATTCCGGACGCATGTCATGGCGTCCGTCGGGAGTATAAGCATCTTCGCTTCGAAGTCGTTTGTTGGCTGTGTATTTATTGACCATGCTGTCCATGCATCCGGCAGATACACCGAAAAACAGACGGGGGCGTCCCAACTTTTTGAAGTCGCGTAAATCGTCTCGCCAGTTAGGTTGGGGTACAATGGCTACACGCAGTCCCTGCGATTCCAGCATTCTTCCGATAACTGCTGCTCCGAACGACGGATGGTCTACGTAAGCATCTCCACTGAACAGGATGACATCGAGTTCTGTCCATCCTCTTAGCTCTATTTCTTTTTTGGTTGTAGGCAACCAGTCGGTTAGCTTATACTCTTTCAATGTTTTGATTGTTTGAAGGTTGATGAATATCCTGAATATCTTTTCAGCAATTAAGGAGTTAAGAATTTGAAGTAGTCAAAAAGCAAGGAGGTGAACAACTGGATTTTTCGATACATTTCTTTGTACCATGTATTGGTCTCACAGTGTGTTTCTCTTTTCTTTTCTGACTGCTTGTTTTTCTTAACTCCTTAATCTTTTTGTATTTCTTTTACTCTGTAGCAGAAGCAGTATTATTGTCTTCCTTTTCTTCTTCCCATTTAATATAAAGCATAATCAGTTGGTGTAAGCCGAATGCTTTCATATTGTTATGGTAAATTACATCAATGCATAAGTCCAGCAAATCCTTGCTGTTTCCTTCCATTGATGAAATCAGAGAACGTATGTTCAGTTTTAATTTGTCGAGTACGCTTTCGTCTACAATACCATTGCTGTCTATCAACTGTTGGAACAGAGAATACTTCTCGATGGTCTGCAGATGGGCATCCGATACCTCGATGGAACGTGTACCCGATGGATTGGCTTGTATTGTGTACATGACTTTTCAGTTTTTAAGTTAGTGTACGGATGAACAAGTTAAATTTCACCTAATGCAAATTTCTCCGGATGCTTACCTTTAAAATGCTTGAAGTAGAGTTTTATTTCTCGCATGTCTTTCTCAATATCTCCACTTGGAATCAAGTATTTATTAGCAGAAATACATTTTTTCTCGTAGTCGATACCAATCAGGACAATGGGAATCTGAGCTCCTAATGCAATGTAGTAAAAGCCTTTTTTCCATTCTGGGTTTGCAGAACGTGTTCCTTCCGGTGTAATTGCTAAATGAAACTTTTCGCTCTTTTTTATTTGTTGGATAATCTGATCTACCATCGAAGTGCGTTTGCTGCGGTGTACAGGTATTCCCCCCATCCATCGGAACAGAATTCCCAAAGGAAAGAAAAACCATTCTTTCTTCATCATAAAGCCGGATTCACGCCCTATCGAGCTAATGAAAAGCTTGCCGATGAACAAGTCCCAATTGGTGGTATGAGGAGCTGCGCAGATAATACACTTGTCGAAGTCCGGAACATTGACTTCAGCTTTCCAGCCTAACACTTTTTGGTAGATAAACCGGCAAATAGTTTGTTTCATTCGTATTATTTACCCAATTCTTCTAATTTTTTGAATATTGCTTCCACTTCTGTATTGAAGTCGCTTTTCAGTTTCTTGTAGAATACCTTTACACTTCCCGGTTCAGTATGGCTGATACGGCTGATGATATCTCTTCTTAAGTTTACGATTTGTAAAAACAGCTGGCTGATTGCTTCTCTGTTTTCTTCTTTTGCATTCATGCTTTCTACGATACATAAGCCTGCTACCAGGTCTGAGATATAGTTAACATTTTTCTTTAAGTTTCTTCTATTAGCCATAGTTGTAAGTTTTTAGAAGTTTATAATAAGTTTGTTTCGGGGGTAAAGATAACCTTTTTGCTCGACAATTCCTATTAATTACAGTTTTATATGCTTGTATTTTCCATGTGCTTTTATAATTGGAGACGGTATGTAGCAGGAAAGAATCTGATTGTTATTCTGATTTTGTATGATATGGGGATGAAGAGGATATAAAATGTCTTCGGCAGTAAACCTTTGTAACGGCTTTTTTGAATTGAAGAAAAGTTCTTCGGATTCTTTTATATTTCCGAAAAAAACACGAAATTTGCACAGACGTAGAATTATTTACATCTTATTATATAATAATACAATTATGACAAAAAGTGCATTACAAATTGCAAGAGCTGCTTATCAGCCTAAATTGCCTAAAGCGCTGAAAGGTGCAGTAAAGGTACAGGAAGGAGAACCGACTCAGTCTGTAGCTGACCAGGAAGCTATTAAAGCTTTGTTCCCGAATACTTACGGTATGCCGTTGATCAAGTTTGTAGAAGGTGAAGCTACTGAACATGCTCCTATGAATGTAGGTGTAATCTTGTCTGGTGGTCAGGCTCCGGGCGGACACAACGTAATCTCTGGTTTGTTCGATGGTATCAAGAAATTGAATCCAGCTAACAAACTGTACGGTTTCATCTTGGGTCCTGGCGGTTTGGTTGATCACAAATATATTGAATTGACTTCTGACATTATCGATGAATACCGTAACACTGGTGGTTTCGATATCATTGGTTCTGGCCGTACTAAATTGGAAAAAGAAGAACAGTTCGAAAAAGGTTATGAAATCTTGAAAGAGCTGGGTATCAAAGCTTTGGTTATTATCGGTGGTGACGACTCTAATACTAACGCTTGTGTATTGGCTGAATACTATGCAGCTAAGAACTATGGTGTACAGGTAATCGGTTGTCCTAAGACTATCGACGGTGACTTGAAGAACGATATGATTGAAACTTCATTCGGTTTCGATACTGCTTGTAAGACTTACGCTGAAGTAATCGGTAACATCCAGCGCGACTGTAACTCAGCACGCAAATATTGGCACTTCATTAAGTTGATGGGTCGTTCAGCTTCTCACATTGCATTGGAATGTGCTTTGCAGGTTCAGCCTAACGTATGTATCATTTCTGAAGAAGTTGAAGCTAAGAATATGTCTTTGGACGATGTAGTGACTTACATCGCTCAGGTAGTAGCTGACCGTGCTGCTGCTGGCAACAACTTCGGTACAGTATTGATTCCGGAAGGTTTGATCGAATTCATTCCGGCTATGAAGAGCTTGATTGCTGAATTGAACGACTTCTTGGCTCACAATGGTGAAGAATTCAACAACATCAAACGTTCTAAACAGCGTGAATACATCATCAGCAAGTTGTCTCCGGCTAACTCTGCTATCTACGCTTCTCTGCCAGAAGGTGTAGCTCGTCAGTTGTCTTTGGATCGTGACCCGCACGGAAACGTACAGGTTTCTTTGATCGAAACTGAAAAACTGTTGTCTGAAATGGTTGCTACTAAGTTGGCTGCATGGAAAGAAGAAGGCAAATACGTAGGTAAGTTTGCTGCTCAGCACCACTTCTTCGGTTACGAAGGTCGTTGTGCTGCTCCTTCTAACTTCGATGCTGACTACTGCTATGCATTGGGTTACACAGCTTCTATGTTGATGGCTGCTGGTAAGACTGGTTATATGTCATCTGTACGCAACACAACTGCTCCTGCTGAAGAATGGATTGCAGGTGGTGTGCCTATCACAATGATGATGAACATGGAACGTCGTCACGGCGAAATGAAACCAGTTATCCAGAAAGCATTGGTTAAATTGGATGGTGCTCCATTCAAGGCTTTCGCTGCACAGCGTGAAACTTGGGCTAAGGAAACTGCTTATGTATATCCGGGTCCTATCCAGTACTTCGGTCCTACAGAAGTTTGCGACCAGCCGACTAAGACTTTGCAGTTGGAACAAGCTAAATAAGAATTGTTTCTGATAGCGAAATAAATAAGTAATGTCATTCTGAACATGGGGAGACAGGGCATGCGATGCGTGCCGGATGTATTTCCTCTTGTTCGGGATGACATTTTTAAATGTAAACAAAGAGACGATATGGTGAAAGAACCGCCCATACAGGTGGTAAATAAAACGCGTAAGACAGCGAAACAAAAGCGCACAAAGACTGTACGCTCCAAATCTGCTGCTTCAGGAAACCGGAAAAAGAAGAAAGACTCAGAATATTCTTCTATTCCCTTGTGGCTGAAGTATGTGATTCTGGGAGTGTCTGCTGCTTTGTTTGTGATTGTCTTTTATTACTTTTTCATTCGTCCCTATACTTACCGGTGGAAACCTTGTTATGGTGTGAAAGCCTATGGTGTATGTTTGCCTCAAGGATATAGCGTACATGGGTTCGATGTATCACATCATCAGGGGAAAATAGATTGGGAAGAATTACATAAAACCCAACAAACTCCTTTCCCCGTTCGTTTTGTCTTTATGAAAGCTTCCGAAGGAGGCGATTTCAGTGATACAGCTTTCGTACGCAATTTCGATATGGCCCGTCAGTATGGCTTTATTCGCGGTGCTTATCATTTTTATAATCCAAAGACCGATGCAGCCCGTCAGGCCGATTTCTTTATCCGTTCGGTAAAACTTGAACCCGGAGATTTACCTCCTGTTCTTGATATTGAAACACGCAGCAAGGACGTTCCCAAGCTACGTCGCGATTTGAAAATATGGCTTGACAAGATTGAGAAACATTATCATGTAAAGCCTATTCTTTATACTTCTTATAAGTTCAAGAACCGTTATCTCAACGATTCGATATTCGATTCATATCCATATTGGATAGCCCATTATTATGTAGATTCAGTGGAATACAAAGGGCAGTGGAAGTTCTGGCAGCATACCGATGTGGGAACATTGCCGGGAATCGATGAATCGGTAGACTTGAATGTATTCAATGGAAATATGGAAGAGCTGCTCCAACTCACTATTCCGAAAGAATAAATAAACAGACCTACATCCTTTTGTTATCGGGAATAATTCGTATTTTAGCACGGATTTTCCGATAGCTATTATTGTATCCCTATCTGTGTTTAGTGATACAATTCTCTTTGTTTTACTTTAAAAAAACAATCTATGAAGAAATATTCTTATTTACTTCCTATGACTATTATGGCTACATTAGCCAATGTATATGGAGCCAATCGAGGGTCCGACAGGCCGAATGTGGTATTTATTTATGCCGATGATATTGGTTACGGTGATTTAAGCTGTAACGGAGCGACTACCATTCATACTCCACATGTGGAACGTTTGGCTGCAAACGGTATCCGTTTTACCAATGCGCATGCTGCAGCAGCTACCAGTACGCCTTCTCGCTATGCCATGCTGACAGGGGAATATGCGTGGCGTCGGCAGGGGACCGGAATTGCTGCCGGTAATGCCGGTATGATTATCCGTCCGGAACGTTATACGATGGCCGATCTTTTCAAAAGTGCAGGATATACGACCGGAGTAGTCGGTAAATGGCATTTGGGCTTAGGCGATAAGCAAGGTACACAAAACTGGAATGAAACCCTTACTCCCGGTGTACGCGATTTGGGATTCGATTATTCGTATATTATGGCTGCTACAGGCGACCGCGTTCCTTGTGTGTTTGTAGAAAATGATCGGGTAGACAATCTGGACCCTTCGGATCCGATAGAAGTCAGTTACGAAGCCAATTTCCCCGGTGAACCTACCGGAAAAGAACACCCTGAAATGTTGCGTATGCATCCGTCGCACGGGCACGATATGACCATTGTGAACGGAATTTCCCGTATCGGCTATATGAAAGGGGGAAAGAAAGCACTTTGGAAAGACGAGAAAATTGCAGAAACCTTGACCGAGAAGGCCATCCGCTTTATCGAACAGCAGAAAGATAAACCATTTTTTCTTTATCTGGCTACACAAGATGCCCATGTTCCCCGTGTACCGGGAGAGCAGTTTGCCGGTAAGAGTGGAATGGGGCCTCGTGGCGACTGCCTGCTTGAATTCGACTGGACGGTAGGGCAGGTACTCGATGCTTTACAGCGTTTGGGACTGGATGAAAACACTTTGGTCATTCTTTCAAGTGACAATGGTCCGGTAGTAGACGATGGATATAAAGACCAGGCAGTAGAATTGTTGGGCAATCATAAGCCAGGAGGAATATACAGAGGAGGAAAGTATAGTGCCTACGAAGCCGGAACCCGTGTCCCCTGTATCTGGAGCTGGCCGGCTCAGATTAAGTCCGGACAGGTTTCCGATGCTTTGGTCAGCCAGATAGACTGGATGGCTACTTTGGCAAAAGTAGTTGGAGCGGATATCCCCCAAGGTGCAGCTCCCGACAGTCGGCCACAGCTGGATGCATGGACAGGCAAGGATAAAATTGGACGTGAAACACTGGTTACCCAAAATGCAGCCAACAATCTTTCTTTACTTTCCGGAGAGTGGAAATACATCCGTCCGGGTGGAGGTGCAGCGTATGAGTATAATGTAAACATCGAACTGGGAAACAGTAAAGAACCTCAGTTGTATAATCTGAAGCAAGATCCTCAGGAGAAGCACAATGTGGCGACTCAGTATCCGGAAATACTGAAAGTGATGAGTGAAAAGCTGGAAGATATCGTAGACGGACGCTATGGACTTCCTTTATATTAAAAAAATACCTTCTATAATAAATGATTTAAGATGAAGAATACAAGTTTGTTTTATTCAGTGGCAGGATTTACTGCGTTGAGTGCTGTAGCTTCTTCCTGTCAGCAGAAGCAGGAAGAACAGAAAAAATATAATATCGTTTACATCATGACCGACGATCATACGGCCCAGATGATGAGTTGCTATGACACGCGCTATATGGAAACCCCCAATCTGGACCGTATTGCGGCAGATGGAGTCCGTTTTACCAATAGCTTTGTAGCCAATTCACTGAGTGGTCCGAGTCGTGCATGTATGATTACCGGCAAACATTCGTGTGCCAACAAGTTTTACGACAATACGACCTGTGTGTTCGATTCTGCCCAGCAAACATTCCCGAAGCTGTTGCAGAAGGCAGGTTATCAGACTGCCTTAGTCGGTAAATGGCATCTCGAAAGTCTTCCTACCGGTTTCAATTATTGGGAGATTGTGCCGGGACAGGGCGACTATTACAATCCGGATTTCATTACACAAAACAACGATACGGTTCATCGTCACGGGTATATTACCAACCTGATAACCGATGATGCCATCGACTGGATGGAAAACGGACGCGACAAGTCGAAACCTTTCTGTCTGCTCATCCATCATAAAGCGATTCACCGCAACTGGATGGCAGATACCTGTCATCTGAATCTGTACGAAGACAAGACCTTCCCGCTGCCCGAAACTTTCTTCGACGATTACGAAGGCCGTCCGGCTGCTGCAGCCCAGGAAATGAGTATTGTGAAAGATATGGATATGATTTACGACCTCAAGATGCTGCGTCCGGACAAACAGTCCCGTCTGAAGACAATGTACGAAAGATTCCTCGGTCGTATGGATGAGGCCCAGCGTGCGGCATGGGATAAGTTCTATGGTCCGGTAATCGAAGATTTCTACAAGAAAAATCCTCAGGGAAAAGAACTTGCAGAATGGAAGTTCCAGCGTTATATGCGCGACTATATGAAGACTGTGAAATCGCTTGACGAGAACGTGGGCCGTGTGCTCGATTATCTGAAAGAAAAGGGTTTGTTGGATAATACACTGGTAGTCTACACTTCCGACCAGGGATTCTATATGGGTGAGCATGGCTGGTTCGACAAGCGTTTTATGTACGAAGAATCCATGCATACTCCACTTATTATGCGTCTGCCTGCCGGCTTCGACCGCAGAGGTGATATTACAGAACTGGTACAGAACATCGACTATGCACCGACCTTCCTCGAACTGGCTGGAGTAGAAGTGCCGTCGGACATTCACGGGCAGTCTATGCTTCCGTTGCTTCGGGGTGAGCATCCCAAAGACTGGCGGAAGGCCCTTTACTATCACTTCTACGAATATCCGGCCGAACACATGGTAAAACGCCATTACGGTGTACGTACCGACCGTTACAAACTGATTCATTTCTACAATGATATAGATGTGTGGGAATTGTACGATTTGCAGAACGACCCGCAAGAACTCCATAATCTGTACGGGCAGAAAGAATACGAAGCCGTTGTAGCCGACTTGAAACAACAGTTGCTTCAGTTGCAGGAGCAATATAATGATCCTGTCCGCTTTTCGCCAGACCGTGATAAAGAATAATCAATAGAAGGGGATAGAAACTGTATTATACTACAATCGGCGACGTCGGCTGTACAATCGTTGTCGTCGATTGTAGAGTCAACGCCGCCGATTGTACAGCCGACGTCGTCGGATGAAGCAGGATACAGGTCACGCTGCGCCGGAAAACCAGTATCGTACGGGTTGTATAGCAATATGTAGAACTTTAACCAAAGGACTTGTCGTGTCAGCTGTTTTGAAGCTGGCGGAACAAGTCTTTTTGTTTTTCGGTAAGCTGAGAAGGAATTGTAACCTGGTAATTTACAATCAGGTCGCCACAACGATTCTCTTTGTATACCGGGAATCCTTGCTGACGTAACCGTACCTTTGTATTGTTCTGTGTACCCGGTTTTACTTTCAGTCTGACTTGTCCGTTCAGTGTGTGAACCAGTACTTCACCTCCCAGTACGGCTGTATAAAGATCTATCTGCACATCGGTATACAAATCATCTCCTTCCCGTCGGAATGACGGATCGTCTGCTATCTGGAACGTGATGTACAAATCACCGTTCGGGGCGTTGTTGGCTCCTTTTTCTCCGTATCCTTTCAAGCGGATAGTCTGTCCGTCTTTTACTCCGGCAGGAACGGTGATACGTATATTTTGTCCGTTGATACTGAAAGTCTGTTTATGAGTAACAGCCGCTTCACGAAGGCTTAATGGCATGTGCGCATGGATGTCCTCTCCTTGCATAGGATGAGTGCTGAAATGAGCTGCGCCATGTCCGAACAGCTCTTCGAAAAAATCGGAGAACCCACTTGCATTCCTTCCGAATCCGGAAGTAAAATCGCTTCCATTTCCACTGTACCAATATTGGCTGCGGTTTCCCTGCTGAGCCTGATACTGGCGCTGTTGTGCTTCAAATTCTTCTGCATGCTTCCAGTTTTCACCGTAAGCATCGTATTTCTTTCGTTTTTCCGGATCACTTAATACCTCATTCGCCTCATTGATTTGCTGGAACTTATCCTTGGCGGATTCGTCGTTCGGATTCAGGTCCGGATGGTATTGACGTGCCAGTTTACGGAAGGCTTTTTTAATTTCCTCCTGTGTGGCATTTTTGTCTACACCCAATACTTTATAATAATCGATGAATGACATATGTATGTTGTTTTTTCGGATGAATTCAATAAAAAATCCCCTTTCCTGTCTGGGTAGAGAGGGAAAGAGGATTAAAAGTTAGGTTACTATTTGTTTAATGAATCTCAATGACTCTGTTTACTTTTGCTTTTTCTTCGGCTGTCTGTTTCGGCAAAACGATGCTCAATACACCGTCGTTGACGTTGGCTGAGATCTTTTCTTTTTCTACATCGTCCGGAAGAACCAAAGCCTGTTCGAATTTGGAGTATGAGAATTCTCTCCGCAAGTATTTTTTGTTTTCTTTATCCTCTTCCTTGGTTTCGTTCTTCTTCTCCATGCTGATCACCAACTCATTATTGTCGGTGAGATGGATATTGAAATCTTCTTTAGTCATACCTGGAGCTGCTACTTCTACCTTGTAATCCGTATTGCTTTCTATCACATTAATGGCAGGAGCGGTAGCATTGGCTTTTACCATCCAGTCGTTGTCAAAGAAATCATTAAAAATACTCGGTAACCAATTCTGATTGTTGTACTTTCTAATCGGCATCATAGTTGTAATCTCCTATAATTAAGTTGTTTATTTTTATCTTTTCTTCCCGTAGGTCTTTCAACCTGCGGTCACTTACATGTAAGCAAAGAGTATACCAGCAAGCCTTTTTGTCAGATAGGGAAAGGAGTTATTTAACCCTTTGAAAACCTTCTTAAACTATCGCAGGCAGATATTAAACTTTTGTAAACTTTGTTTACTATTATACGTGGAAAAAGACTGACACAAACCGACATTTTGGCATGAAACAAGGCTGGTTTAACTGAAATTTTGTATATTTGCTGAATAAAAATAAGATAGTAGTATGAAAAAGATAATCTATGCATGGGCAAGTATCCTTTTAGGATGTACCATTCTGGCCGCAGGTTTTGTATTCTTTATTAATCCCTATAATATTGTTCCGGGAGGTGTGTACGGGGCAAGTATCGTGCTGCACAACCTCTTTCCTTCCATTCAGGTCGGTACGTTCGGTTATATGTTTGATATACCCTTGCTCATTCTTTCGGTTATTTTGCTGGGAGCAAAACTGGGAACACGCACCATAGCGGCGGCACTGATTACTCCTTTGCTGATGAATATTATGTCGCGTTTTGTCTATCCTACCCAGGAAGCACTGGAACGCCTGGACCCGACACAGCTTTTGGGTGGCACAATGAATATGTCCGAGCACCTGATGCTGACAAGTATCATTGGAGCTACGGTAATTGGAATAGGTACGGGGATTGTAATCCGCAATCAGGCTACCACAGGAGGCAGTGATATTGTTGGCATGTTGCTTCAGAAATATTGCCACATACGTTTTTCCCGGGCAATTCTGCTGGTCGATGCTACGGTAGTATGTTTCGGGTTGTTGGTCATAGGGTTCGGAATAGGAAGTGCCAATGATTCTACCCAGCCTTCGTGGCATTTGTCTTTTTACTCACTGATATCCATATTCGTGATTTCACGTGTCATTGCTTATGTCATCAATGGAGAGAAAAACGACAAATTGATTTTTATTATCAGCAACAAGAATCTGCCAGAGCTTCGCCGGTATATTCTGGAGGACTTGGACCGTACAGCTACCTATATCAAAAGTAGTGGACTTTACACACGGGAGGATAAGGAGATGATTTTCATGGTAGTCAGTTATAAGGAAGTAGCCGGTTTGAAATTGAAGATAAAAGAGGCCGATCCGCGTGCGTTTGTGGTAGTGACCGATGCGTACGATACATTTGGAGAGGGATGGAAGCAATTGCCGTCGGCTCACGAATTGGATCCGGAATAAGTCGGAGCGAGAGGAATGGAAACCTGCTGAAACAGCAAAGTCGTTAAAGAGAGTGTAAATGTCATGCCGACAGCATTCAGTTCTCTTTAACGACTTTGTTTTTATCCGGAAATCCAGTGTTTATTGATCTGGATTCTTTACTTTGCCTTTGTATTTTTCAGGAAGATCCTTTTCTATTTCCTTGTACGATTCTTCCATCAGCATTTTCAGATTATCGTTTCCTTTACCGATAGGGTATATCGGTTTATGGATAGTGAGTTTCATCCGATGCCAGGAAAGCAGTTTACCTGTGCGAGGCAGGATTTCGAACGAACCGTCGATAGTCAGTGGTACTACAGGAAGTTGTAACTGGTCGGCCAGCTGGAAGGCTCCTTTTTTAAAGTCGGCCATATGTCCGGTAAAGGTTCGTGCTCCTTCAGGGAATACTACCAGCGAAGTACCTCCCTGCAACACACTTTGTGCATGTTTAATGGTTTCGTACACTTTGCGTGGACTGGATTTGTCTACAAAGATGAATCCGGCCGATTCGCATGCTTTTCCTACGAAAGGTATTTTCTGCAGACTTTTTTTCATCATCCACTTGAAGTTACGTTTCAGGAAGCCATATACCAGAAAGATGTCGAATGCTCCCTGATGGTTTGCAACGAATACATACGAAGTCTTATGGTCGATGTGTTCCCATCCGGTTACTTTTACCGGAAGCAAAAACAGATAACAGGTCAGTTGCGACCATATTTTACCGGGATAATATCCCCAGAAGTGTCCGTTTCCTAACCAGCAGCCCACCATGGTAGTCAGTGCAGTCAGGATGGTCAGCACGAGGAAAATCGGCAGTCCGATACAGATTTGATAGATAATGTATAGCAATCTCATATTCGATAATGTTTTTATGTAATGATTATTCTTTTCGTAACGTAAGAACAGTTATTTCGGGCCAGGCTCCCAAGCGCATAGGGAAGAGTACGTATCCCAATCCGATGTTGACATACAATCCCCGGTTTCCTTCCCGATATAGTCCGTTATGCTCCGGATAGAAGAAACGGGAAGCCGAAAAGCCGAAAATGCGGAATTGCATATCGTGTGTATGTCCGGCAAGCATCAGTTGGATATCTGTTTTAGGGAGTACCTCGCGTCGCCAGTGAGTCGGATCATGGCTCAGCAGTACCTTGAACATTCCCTCTGTACCTTTCATTGCTTTGGGCAGATCGCCTTTGTTCGGAAAAGGCGGATTACCACTGTTTTCTACTCCTACAAGTGCTATCGAGTCGTTGCCGCGGTATAAGTTGACATGTTCATTCATCAGCATTTGCCATCCCATTCCGTTCTGTCTGGCTATCAAGGTATCAATATTGGCCAGTCGTTCTGCTTCACTGTTCCATTTCACATAGGTCGCATAGTCATGGTTTCCCAGCACAGAATACACGCCATCTTTGGCGTGAAGTTGGGAAAGAACCGGTATGAACTTTTCCATTTCACTGGCACGGCTGTTGACCAAATCTCCGGTAAATACAGCAAGGTCTGCCTGTTGCGCATTGCACAAGTCGATGGCACGCTGCATGGCTGTCGCATTTCCTTTCCAGCTTCCTACATGCAAGTCGGAAATCTGTAGAACGCGGTATCCGTCGAATGCTTCAGGCAAATCGGGAGAGGAGAATGTAACCTCCCTTACCTGGAAATGTTCTTTTCCTTTGATGGCACCAAACAGCAGATAGCCAAACAGCAGTAAGCTGGGAATGCAAAGTCCGGGGATTTCTATGGGAGAGCTTGTAAAGCGTTTCCGAAGCAATCGTACCGGCCAGGCCAGAAGGGCAAAAAATGCTTTGGGTACACTGATGCAGATTACTGTTACCAGATAAACTCCCAGATAACTGTGCAACGCTTCACCTCCGATAAGGAATGCCGCTAAAGCAGCCAGCAACAGAACAGTAGGAGTCCACCACAAGCGGTTCCAGCTTTTACGGCCAAGCGGTTTCAGGTACGTTTTATAAATGTACCAGTCTGGTAGAAGCAGTAACAAAAGGAAGAATATGGTAACTCTTAGCAGTATCATGTTTGGTTTTTATACAAGGTTAAGATTGTAGGTTTGCGGTCAGATATTTTCTGATTTGTCCGATGGGAATATTTCTCCGTTTTGCATAGTCTGCCAGTTGGTCTTCGTCAATTTTCCCCACGGCAAAATAACGGGAGGCCGGATGTGCAAACATCAGTCCGCATACCGAAGCGTGCGGTTGCATCATACCGTTTTCCGTAAGACGAATACCAATTCGTTTCATGTCAATCAATTCATCAAGCAGATAGCTGACGGATATATCGGGAAGTGAGGGATAACCCACTGCCGGACGGATACCCTGATAGTCTTCGTTGAGCAATTGTTTCATGGTAAGTTGTTCGTCTTTGGCATATCCCCAAACTTCTTTGCGTATGGTTTCGTGTATCTTTTCGGCTGCTGCTTCTGCCAGTCGTTCGCCCAGTGTCTTGATAAGAAGATGCTTGTAGTCGTCTTCCTTGAATTCCTCTTCCATGCGCTCGTCTATAGTCGTGGCAAATCCTCCCACTGTATCAGTGATACCCGATGCAAGCGGGCGTACAAAATCGCTCAGACACAGGAACGGGTCTTTCAGCTTAATGCGTGTCTGCTGGCGCAGCAACGGGAAGCGTGTACCATTCAGGAGCAGATTGTCACCGTCGGCATTGGCATCCATCAGACGATATACCGCATATACCTTGAAACGTCCGTCTACTGCATTCAGCATTCGGTTGGCTTCCTTATGCAGTTGCATGGCTTCTGCAGCCTTGGCACGTTCATTCTCGGGAAAAGAAGCCAGCCATCCGGCACGGCAGGAGTCACATCCGTGGATATCAGCAATAGCTGCAAAGCGTGGCTGGAATCCCCATGCATGGAAAAAATAAATCCAGTTGATGTATTCGGTAAGGTCGTGAATATCGTATGTTACTACAGTGATATCTGTCTGCATAAATTATGATGGCTTATCGGTCGAACGTCAATGCTTGTCCACGGTGTGCTGTATTTACTTTTCCATTCTCGTATACAACAGTACCGTTGACGAATGTTTTCTCTACCTGTGCATGGAAACATTGTCCTTCCATCGGGCTCCATGCACATTTGCTAAGGATACACTCCGGGGTTACTGTCCATTCACTTTCCGGATTGACCAGTACCAGATCGGCCTTATAACCAGGGCGGATGTATCCACGTCCGGCTATCTGATACAGTTCGGCTGGGGCATGACACATCTTTTGTACCAGTTGTTCTACAGTGAGTACACCTTGATGTACCAGTTCGAAGATGCTGACCAATGAGAACTGTAATGTAGGCATACCGGATACAGCTTTTAAGGCTCCTCCTTCTTTTTCACGGAGCAGATGTGGAGCATGGTCGGTGCCGATGACATCGATACGGTTGGTTGTCAATGCCTGGCGGAGTGCATCACGGTCGTGTGCAGTTTTGATGCTGGGATTGCATTTGATGCGTGCTCCCAATGTTTTGTAGTCTTCATCACAGAAGAACAGGTGCGATACGCAGGCTTCGGCTGTGATGCGTTTTTCTGCAATCGGTTTGTCTTCGAAAAGTTCCAGTTCTCTGGCAGTACTGATGTGCAGAATATGTAAGCGTGCATTTGTTTCCTTGGCCAATTGTACGGCCAGTGCAGAAGAATGATAGCAGGCTTCTTCACTGCGAATCAGCGGGTGATAAGTAATATCGAGATCTTCACCGTATTTCTCTTTATAATATTCCGTGTTCTGGCGGATGATATTCTGGTCTTCACAATGAGTCGCAATCAGCATACCTGCTTCGGAGAAAATCTTTCGCAGCGACTCCATGCGGTCTACCAGCATATTTCCTGTGCTGGCTCCCATGAACAGCTTCACTCCACATACATGCGTCTTATCCAACTGAGCCAACTGGTCGGCATTGTTGTTGGTTGCCCCAAAGTAGAAAGAGTAGTTTACGATGCACTTGTGAGCGGCATCGGCAAATTTTGCATTCAAGGCTTCCAGCGTAGTTGTCTGTGGGTTGCAGTTGGGCATATCCATAAACGAGGTGACACCTCCGGCCGCTGCTGCCGCTGTTTCGGTCGACATATCTGCCTTATGCGTCAGGCCCGGATCGCGAAAGTGTACATGGTCGTCTATGACACCCGGTATCAGGTAACAGCCTTTGGCGTCAATTTCTTCGTCGCAGGCCTGTGCAGGACGTGCATCACCTGCAATTACTTCGGCTATCTGTTCTCCTTCTATTACTACAGAGCCGGCAAACTTCTTGCCTTCGTTTACAATAATGGCGTGATGTATGAGGGTACGTTTCATTATGAATTTTTCTTTTGAGGATATTTCTTAAACCAACTGTTCCATTTCAGGCGGATGACACCGAATACGGCTTCTCCGAAAATGCTGCTGTTCATCTTGGATGTACCTAACTCGCGGTTGATGAAGATCACCGGTACTTCGATGATTTTAAATCCACACTTGTAGGCGGTAAATTTCATTTCAATCTGGAAGGCATAGCCTTTAAAGCGTATCTTGTCCAATGGAATTGTTTCAAGCACTTCGCGACGGTAGCATTTGAATCCTGCAGTGGTATCGTGAATGGGAATACCTGTGACGATGCGTACATATTTTGAGGCAAAGTACGACATCAGCACACGGCCCATCGGCCAGTTTACCACGTTCACTCCACTCACATAGCGGGAGCCGATGGCTACATCACCACCTTCGTCGTGGCAAGCCTTGTACAAACGCGGCAGGTCATTGGGGTTATGACTGAAATCAGCATCCATTTCGAAAATGTATGCATAATCGTGTGCAATAGCCCATTTGAATCCGGCAATATATGCGGTGCCCAAACCTTGTTTGCCTTTACGCTCTACCATGAACAGACGTTCGGGAAATTCTTTTTGCAGACGGCGGACAATATCGGCGGTTCCGTCCGGTGAGTTGTCTTCTATAATCAGAATGTGAAATACTTTTTCCAGTCCGAACACTGCACGGATGATGTTCTCAATGTTTTCCTTTTCGTTGTAAGTAGGAATAATTACTATACTGTCGCTTGTTGCCATCTTCTGTTTTTTATTTTATAGGGACAAATATAGCGATAAAACAGATATAGTCGTATATTTGCCGGAAGAAAGAGTAATACTATGAAAAAAATAAGACTTATCAGCAGTTGCTGTCGGGCAGTTTGTGGGATAGGACTGGCTTTTATGCCGGTTCTTGTTCAAGCACAACAGGTAGAGACTCCGCTTATGGGATGGAGTTCGTGGAATACATATCGTGTCAATATTAACGAGGAACTTATACGTAAACAGGCCGATGCCATGGCTGCTTCGGGACTGAAGGAGGTGGGTTACCGTTTTATCAATATAGACGATGGCTTCTTTGGCTATCGCGATGAAACGGGACGCCTGCATACACATCCGCAGCGTTTTCCCAATGGAATGAAAGGTATAGTGGATTATATTCATTCGCTGGGCTTCAAGGCAGGGACCTATTCGGATGCCGGTAGTAATACCTGTGGCTCTATCTGGGACAATGATGTGAACGGTATCAATGTAGGACTTTATGGACATGAGTGTCAGGATGCGGATCTGATGTTCAATGAATGGGGATTCGACTTTATCAAGATTGATTATTGCGGAGCCGGACAGGAGTTGGCACTGGAAGAACAGAAGCGTTATACAGAAATCTGTAGGGGCATTGAAGAAGTGGCCCGCCACAAAGTATCGGTTAATATTTGCCGTTGGGCTTATCCGGGTACCTGGGTGAAGGAGATAGCTCGCTCATGGCGTATCAGTTCGGATATTACTCCAAACTGGTGGTCGGTGCGCGGTATTATACGTAAGAATCTGTATCTTTCTGCTTATGCGGGAGGAGGACATTACAACGATATGGACATGCTGGAGATAGGGCGTGGGTTGAAGCCTGAAGAAGAAGAGGTGCATTTCGGGATGTGGTGTATCATGAGTTCTCCATTGTTGATAGGGTGTGACATGACTACTATTCCGGCAGCATCATTAGAACTTCTGAAAAATAAGGAACTTATCGCCTTGAATCAAGATCCGCTGGGCCTGCAAGCCTATGTGGTTCAGCATGAGGGGAATGGATATGTACTGGTAAAAGACATTGAACAAAAGCGGGGAACAGCGCGTGCGGTGGCGCTTTATAATCCTTCGGATACGTTGTGTCATTTTTCGGTGCCTGCTTCGGTTCTCGAATTAGGAGGGAAGTTGAAAGTACGAGATTTGGTGAAGCGCCGTTCGGAAGGAACACTGAAAGGGGCACTGGTCTATACTTTGCCGGCACATAGTGTGAAGATTTTGCGGGTAGAAGGTGAAACACGTCTTGAGCCTACTGTATATGAGGCTGAATGGGCTTATCTGCCTTGCTTTAATGATTTGGCCAAGCATCCTAAAACTGTAGCTTATACTCCGGTAGAAGGTGCTTCGGAGGGTATGACGGTGAGTTACGTGGGAGGTAGTACGGAAAATTATGCCGAATGGAATGAGGTGTATAGTGAAAAGGGGGGACAATACGAAATGACTGTTTCTTATGTGCCTGGAAAATATCGTAAACTGGAAGTAGAAGTAAACGGAAAGAAGACCTTACTGACCGATTTGGAAACTGATACGGAGAAAGGGATTTCCCGAATCACCCTTCCTGTAACACTGAATGCGGGATATAATGTAGTACGTATGGGTAGTGCGTACTGCTGGGCACCGGACATTGACTGCTTTACATTGTGTCGTATTGGTAAATAATCAGAATAGGACGACGTAAGGGAAGTAACTGATACCATTCTGTATAGTTGTATTTGTTTAGCGTTACAGAATGGTTCTGTTTAGTGGAAACTTTTGGACTATAGATAAGAGGTAAGCAAAGTTGTCATTTTGTTTTTTTATTGGTCGTTCTGCTGGCATTTAACTTAACACTTCTTTAGGGATGGAAGTATGTTCTTTGGGGAAATATGCAGTTTGAATTTTTAGTGTGTTAAAATAATGTATTTTTTTGTTTTTTCCTTTTAAAATTATTACCTTGGGACATGCTAGATGATAGGACATAATTTGTAAATAGTATTTGGATTGTTTTGTTCTATTTTTTTTGAAATAGAGTGTTTTGATAATGTGAGAAAGTAATTCTGTTAATACTTCATAAATGATTGGTATGGAAACTTTTAGAAAAAATGTAAGATTGTTGTTGCTTTGTTGTGCAGTGAGTTTATCTGCTTGCAATGATGATAAATATCCTGAAGGTCCGCTTCCAGGATGGGTATATGATTTTGATCCTATTGATATTTCTATTTATGTAACCGATAGTGAAGGGACTGATTTGCTTGATCCGGCTGCTGAAAATACAATCGTCAATAATGAAATCAAGGTTCTTTACAAAGGTAAAGAGTATGCGATGCATTGGGAAACAGAAAATCCAGTTGCTTCGAGAGCAATACCGGTTATTTGGAATGGATTGCAGATTTGTAAACCTCTTTCTGGAGGTAACGGTTACTATCTGACATTTGGTGATTTCGACCGCATGGACTATTACGAGAATGAAGAGTTTGTAATAGACTGGGGGGATGGGAGTTGGAATACTGTCTTTCATTTTTCTAATTCTTTTTGGTGGGAAAATCATGAGCCTCAAAATGTGTTCAATCTTTATGTGAATGGTGAAAAGCAGAAAGAAGGATGGGAAGAGGTTACAATAGTGAAGCCTTTTTGATAATAAAATTAAGTGGTAACAGATCTTTTTAGTTCGCTTTCGAAGAAATTTTGTGCCGCCTATCAGAGGGTTGTCTGACCCTTGATAGGCGGTTATATTATTTTTATGTATGGCAGTCGGTAAGCTACCGAACGGCGGCAGAAATTCCCCTGTATTTAGGGTATAAATTATGAAAACAATTGTTGATATAATTATTAGGGTGTCCAGTTCTACGTTCCTAAAAACGTAGTAC
>ULUW01015443.1_pt1 | contig 40115 bp, 30 predicted proteins | sample 1959041 | NCBI WGS metagenome assembly ULUW01 (sample SAMEA4835775, study PRJEB28245) | human gut metagenome | biome: gut microbiome; material: fecal sample | place: Denmark | collected 2008
TCCCCGTTTTGGGTGGGTGGATATCCTCCGTTTTCAGCACATCGTTGAAAGTTGCGGTGAACCAATAGTTCAGCAACACATAAAGCTGCTCCTTGGTCTTGCCTTCAGCAGGGATAACCTGGGTGTAAGTGATAGCATTGTTCTTATCCAATGTCAACTGCGTACCGAGATTGGTTGCTGCCTCAACCCATTTTTCTCCATACTTTTCTTTTGCATAGCTTTCCAACTCATCTGCTCGTAGAATTTGAGCATCTACAGCACTGCATACAAACAGTGAAGCAAGAGCGACTACAAAAAACTTTTTCATATCTCTATATTATTTTGATAAGCATTATTCTTTAGAAAGTGATTTTCTTCTTCTGATGCAAAGGTACGACACGATTATGCAGTCTATCTGCATAATAAAAAACAATTCATTTACAAGCAAAAAAAGTTGAGAGATGCTGTCTGCTATAGCCGTTTCAAGGATATAGAACAGCTCCAATGAGAGTCTGAGCTCCCAGACGTAGGGGCGACCTACGTCTATTTGCTTCCTAAGTTGCTCTTGACACTTAGGTAGGCATGCCAGCAGTTTTTTATCCTCTTCTGTATATGGAGTTGTTGCCATAATCCTTATTCGTTTTTATAACGTATTCCTTTATATTTTCTTTTTAACTCTTCCAAACTCATGCAGTTACCTTTGCCTCCCTGCCCATGATGTATCATCCTATGACAGTTGGCGCAAAGCGGCACAAGGTCGGTTTGAGAGTCCACTGGATGTTCGCCTTCTGTTTGTGAGAATGGAAAGCGATGATGAATCTCAATATATTCGTCATCAATATCATATGCCTTGGTGAAATCAAAACCACAACACTCGCAGACGATGTATCCACCATGCAAAGCCTTATAATAGTTGATACAGGCTTGTCGGATCATGTCGAGATTCTTCAGGATAGGGTGCGTCTTGATCTTCCTGCGAAATTCTTCTACGTCTCCTATTTCTGTGATATCGTAAATCGACGCGTATTGGGTGCCAAAGTAGTCATTGAGCGTATTGGGTATGATACGCTCTGCCGTCTCAGCAGTCAGACTTACTTCTTCGGCATCACCATCAAAGCGCTCCGATAGATACCTTCGGAATGCTCTGCCAAGTTGCTCGTATGTGATATCACTTTTATGCATATACTCTTTAAAATAACGTGTTCTCTATTATTTAATTGTCCATTTCAGTCTAAACATAATCTTCGAAGTGATGGCGTTCTCCATCGCCGATTGAAGTTTACTTGTCATGGAATCAACTTTGTCTGCGTATTCATCTTCTAATTGAAACAACTGTGCTCTTTTCTTGCTGAGAAGTTTTGCTTTTGCATTTTCTTCTTTTTTAAGTTGAATTTTTGCAGACGCATTATGTTCTTTTCTTATCTGTCGGCGCAAGGCTTCATGTTCCTTGTTGAGTTCCATAACCTCTTTTTTAAGAGGTACTAATTGGTCTTCTGCCCACATCTCATACTTGTTGATTTCATAGTCAACATATTCATTTGTCCTTTCTTCAACCTGAAACTTATAACCATTAAGTTGCTTCTCATATTCTTCTTTGAATATATCGTCGAGTGTAGCAAGACTTGAATTTTGTTGAGACAAACAATCAAGTTCTAATAGTTTAAAGACAAATTCTGGCGGCAAGATTTCTCCTCCGTCAGTCTTTGCACATGCTATCAATTGTTCTTCTCCATCATATCGATTTGATGAGGCGACACGATATACACACGCTATACCACTTTGTCCTTTATACTGCTCAATTAAAGCAGTTTTATACGGATAAGAATCTAAATCAAATACTAATTCTTCGTCCGAAACATCCTCAGCAAGGGCTTTTTCCACAACATATCGCCCTAACGGATGTCCATATCTTAATTGAATATATTTCTCAGAATCCTTATTTAATATATAGGTTCCTGTAGGGATGTCGGATGCGACTTTTTCATTCAGAGTGAAGATATGTTTGTCAGAATTGATATGGGATATACTCTCTTTAAGAACATTTACAGCGACAAGCCACAAGTGCTTATTATAAGTGTCCAGACGAACAGAGTCTTCACTTTGTCTCATGCGCAATTTATTGACAACCTCCTCATCGAAGTTTTCAAGCAATGATTTTCTTGTGCATGCTATTCGCTCTTTTATAACCTCCTCCAATTCATTCTGGAGTTCATCAAATGCGGCAGCGATTTCTCGTTCTGTTCGACACGTACTATAGATGCTATTCAGTCTTTTTTCAAAATCCACTCCCGAGTCAATGGATCCAAGCACCTCATCACTGGCTCCGAAGACCCCATCGAATAGCGAAAATTTATCGTTCAGCAATTCATAGACACGTCTATCTGCATAATTGGCCTCATTTACGAAGTTTACAACCACGACGTCACTTTTTTGTCCATAACGATGGCAACGACCTATTCGCTGTTCAATACGTTGTGGATTCCAAGGCATATCATAGTTGACTACTAAAGAACAAAACTGCAAGTTGATACCCTCTGCTCCAGCTTCTGTAGCTATGAGTATTTCTGCCTTATCCCTGAAAGTGTCTACTATTGCTTGTTTTCTGTCAATAACAGTACTTCCAGATATTCGGTTTGTTCCTGCATATTGCATGAGCCAAAGACGATATAAGTTTTTAGACTCTTCGGAGTTGTTTGTTCCATTAAAACAGACGACCTTGTCTTTGTAGCCATGTTCACTGAGGTACTTGTATAGATACTCCTGCGTTCTTCGGCTTTCTGTAAAAATAAGAGCCTTCTTCTGCCCACCAAGACTTTTTATCTTCTCAAATGATACTGATAACGCATTCAACAATTCCTTAGACTTTGTCTCTTCACCAATGCTACGAGCCAAGTCGCAATAACCACGAAGTTCCGCTATTTCCTCATCAATATCGTCAAAGTATGAATTTGATCCTGATGAAGTCTTGTCATAGATGTCGTATTCGTCTTCTTTGTTATCATAATCAATAGTCACGCAGTCCAAAGCAGAAGACATCATGCCTGTTTCTTTATAAGCTTCAAGTCTATGGATAAAACGTTCAAGAGTATATCCCAATGCGTATGCAGAAGAAGACATGATTTTTCTAACCAATAGGGAAAGAAGAGGACGCTGTCTCTCCGGCACGCCATAGGTTCCTTCTCTCATCAGGTAGTCACTAACCTGTTGGTAAAGATCTATTTCTTCTTGTGATGGATAATATTCTTGAACCAAGGCTGTACGTTTGGTAAAGTTCACATATTCTTCAACCTGATTTCTCAGCGTGCGATGAATGATATGGGCTATACGTCCTTTCAGTTCTCCATATTTGGCTTTGTCCCTTGTTGATACAGCGTTATACTGTTCTGCAAATGTATCAAGACTGGAGAAAAACTCTGGATCGATAATACTTATCAATCCATACAGTTCTTTTAAGTTGTTTTGCAAAGGAGTGGCAGTTAACAGAATCTTTTTATAGTCTCTGAAAGCAGCTCTCAAAACGTTTGCCATCACATTGCTTTTCTTGTAAACGTTTCTTAGTTTATGAGCTTCGTCGAGAACAATCAAGTCCCAATTGATACTTTTGAAGTATTCTGCATTGCTGACAGCGAAATTATAGGAGCAGATATAGATACACTTTTCACCTTTTGACATCTGTATCTTTCCTTCTTGGAACGACTCACTGTCCAAAATAAAGGATGGCAAGTAGAATTTCTCCATCAGTTCTATGTTCCATTGGTTACGCAGTGATGCAGGAACTACAATGAGTATGTTTCTTTTGTTTTCTGCCCACAATTCGGACAATATGATGCCTGCCTCGATGGTCTTACCGAGTCCAACCTCGTCTGCAAGAATAGCGCCCTTGCTCAAAGGAGATTTGAAAGCAAACAGTGCCGCCTCCACCTGGTGTGGGTTGAGGTCGACACGTGCTTCTGACAACACGCCGGTGAACCGACTATCATCACTTACGGACTTTTTATGTGAAATGTCCCAAGCATAATACAGTTGCTGAATGGGTGATATCATATCCTATCTGTTTACTTTTTGTTCTATTCGGATTGCGTATTCAGGTGAAAGAGCATCGAACTCTTCTATCTGAGCGCCTCTCCAGTATTTTTCCGCCAATTTTTCGCAACGGGCTCTTAATCTTTTGTCCTCCATAGGATTTGCCTCCTTGCCATATATGTCACGCAGTTCCTCGTATGACTTTTTTAGATTCAAATCTATAAGAGAAATACGCACAATGTGGTATTTCGAGTCAGGATGCTTTTGCATGAATACATTTTGAGAACGGTGCAGGTAGAATGGGGCGGTGCCATCTTTGAGACTGTAGAGAGTTGTCTTAACATCAACGTACATCTTTTCAGTCTTCACTTCAAAGTCATATTCACCAATACCTTCAAGAGCTGCGTGGATGAAGTCTTGACCCTTGACAAGTTTCTTGTTTTCAAGATAATGACTATAGATCAGTTCACCGATGAAGCCGATTGTCTGTCTCACTTGCGACTCCTTTTCCTCTTCCTCTGCTTCTTCCAAGTCATCCATCATCTGCATCAACTTGTCTTTCTTTTCTGTCAGTCTTTCAATGTCTTCTTTTTCCAATCCTTCTATCAATTCCTTGATAAATTCTGCAGTATCATTGAGCTTGACAAGTTCTTCACTATTCATTTGTTTGGTGATATTATTGACTTGCTCTATGTTTTCTGCTGTTTCTGCAGAAATCTTATTGATAGTTTCCTGTGCCTGCTCCTCAGTAAGTGGACTGTTAGAGAGATCAATGTTTGACTTTCCTTTGCCTTCTTTGTCACCAGGACCGTCTCCCTTTCCGATGCTGCGTTCCCACTGATCAACGTATAAGGACTGAAGGGCAATGAAAGGCTCTTTGAAGAACTCCATACTTGCGATATGCTTAGCTATAGTCTTCATCAGACTAAGTCCCTCTTTGTTCGGTTGTTGAATTACTACACGCTTTCCAGGTTCGTAACCATATTCGCTATCATGCATCTTGTCAGCGAAGATGCTTGCATCTGAAGTCATAATATTGAAATTCATGACAATAGGCTTATCAGATGTATGTATGGTTATCCCCTTGGAATTTTCAGTTTTTTTCCATTCGTGGTAAACAGGATCATCATACTCTGGAAATTCCTTAAAATCGGCTGAAGCTTTTACTGTCCATTTTGTACAATTTTGGAGATGATGCTTAAACAACAGGTCATTGGCTTGGTATAAATAAACATTGTTCTCTCCTATAAACTTAGCTAATTTCGAACTTTCCGCAAGTCGTTCTTGAAAGAGAGCTCCAGCCCAAGAATAACATGAGAGGAACACCCCGTCATATTTGTATCTTTCGAGTACAAATATTGGCTTTGGTGTGTCTAACTCGTTCTGTCTAGGGACAACTTTTCCTGTATATTTTAAGAGTGGCATTGGCTCAAACTCTGAGGGAAGCTTTTCTATGATTCCCATCATGGTGTTGAACCTATTTGTGCCATAAGCATATTCGAGTTTCTTCTCAATAGCCCATGTAATTGTATTATCTATGGCGTTCTGCTCCATATTTTGAATCCATGATGTGTCGTTATACAACGTGTCATCGAGCAAATTCTGTCGTACGGCTATGTACAGCTCATTTGCTGTATGGAGCTTTGAAAACAGAAACAATGCTTGTGGGTTATTGTCTATCCAATGATGAAGGATATTAGGCAGAAACTCTACTTGTCTGAGTAGGTTATGGTTGGCATATACCTGCTCTTCCAAGTCTACATGATCCATCTTGAAATGTTTGTCAAACCCACAAAAGTTGTTTTCTAAAATCATATCAAGTGCGTCAGTTAGCCTTACGTCTCCACCGATTTCTAAGTCATCACAGGATTCATTATTAGTAATAGCGTAGTCTAAACAGAATTTTAATTGTTCTACTGTCAGGAATGAACCTTTCAATTCTTCAAACAACTCTTCTGTCGAAACTTCATCTTCTTTTCCATCATAATAGTGTTTCTTGAAAAACTCTGCCTCGTTCTGCGACGGAAGACAATTAAGGAACGAGTCTATAGCCTCATTGTCCTTTTTGTAATCTTCATCCAAGAGATACACGTCATATTCATTATCTCCAACATGAACATGTTGTTGAGTAATTGATGCTGGTAGCTCTTTGCCGTTGTATCTCAGAAGACTAAACACTTTTTCTATAAAACCATTCTCTTCTGTATTACGTTGCGCAGCAAACTCTATTACCTGCCATGCAAGACTGGTCTTGGCAATGGCAGTCCCTATGTTGATGTTTTTTAAATGGTCAAAGAAATTTTCAAGTATTCTTGTGCTCGCATTTTTGGCAAAAGAGAATAGTTTGATTGGATTTTCAATTCTTTCAATAGCCTTTTCGAGCATATTCTCATTTGATGCAAAGAAATAGTTCTTACTTTCTACTTCCAGTATCTCTTGCACTTTATCTGGTATGCGGAAGAAATTTGCGACAAGCAGCTCGTCCTGTAAGTCTGAAGAAACTGAGTCAACATAATTGTAACCACTTGGCTTCTTCTGTATGACATAATTGCCTTCAGATTCTAGAACATAGTATGATACTAAGAATCCGTCTGTTATTTTTATGAAAATACGCAACAATTTCTCATCTGCGACTAATTTCTCATTTACAATGTTTGCCGACTGTACTGTTTCCACACGGAACGGGGCTTCCATGAGCTCCTTGCAGAACTTATATGGCAATAAACGTAAGTGTGGGACTTTTGCTTCCAGATAATTGTATTCGTCTTCTGTAAGTTTTGACACATTGTTCACAATAGCACGCAGTTGTGTCGTTGGTCTTCCTTCCTTGTCCAAGAAAAGAGTCAACACTTTGGTTTCTGTTTTGCCCGGAGAATTGACGTTTGCCGATTTGTATGCGCTCTTTATGTCAACTATATATTTATGGCAGTTTTCGCTCCAATCTTCATCTTCTTTAAGGTTCTCCCAGTTCGTTTCAATCCATTGCCAGAAACCGGTTTTAGCCTTTGAAGGATTCAGCAACCATGAATTTTCTCTTACTGCTTCCGGAACGAATCCTTTCACACGGTACTTGTCAAACAAGATCGTGTCTTTAGGACGCTCTTCCAAGAGACTGTTAAATGGCTTGTAGGAGTCATGCCAATCTTGCAAAAGAAAAATCTCTGTCTTTATCTTGTAAGTATAGCTCTGCTCTTTGGCAGCAATCCAAGCCAGTAAGTTTGCTGCGTCTTCTTTTGTTGAGTCTGACTGTCTAAAGGATGCTATGTTTGTTCTAATTTTATCAAACAAGTAAGCAATGTATCCCTGTTGATTTATATCTGACAATATCTCATCAATATGCTCACATTCTCCAAATTTCATCCTCTCTTCCAGAGGATAATATATATTCGCATTACTATTCAGGTCATTATAGCTAAAGAGGTTGCCTTTGTTTGAACGGAATATCTTTACCCCTTGCACACCTCTTTCGTTCTTGTGTGCATCACAAAGTTTATTAAATTCACTATAGTCCTTGGCTGACAGACCTTTTATCCATTCCGCCAACTTAAGAGGCTCTGCATCTGAAAGTAGGGTGGGGAAATCTATTCTTTCAACACCAATCTTGTGTCGATTTAGATCCTTCCTTATAGAATGGTCTATCCATTGGTATTTGGTGATACCTATTTCCTTTAGAGGCACTTTATAATCCTCCGCAAGAAAACGTACGTTTTCTATTTTTTCATAATCTCCTGAGACTGTAAGTACATACTCCTCAAAGAATGGTACAAACACTTCCAGGAAGGCTTCATTTATATATTTGAAGTCTTCTCCTGCTTGATGCTTCGTGGCAGCTATTGCCTTATATATGTAGTCAAATTTGTGTGGGTCAGATACTTTGATCTTTCTCAGAACCTTGACAAGTTCAGAAAAAGCTTTGATCAACTGTCCTTTCGTCTTTTCCTTGTCTGAGATTCTTTGACGGCTGTTGTCAACGTCAAATCTTTGGCTGTCAATGATAAAACCAAGTCTGAGTTTCGTCTCAAGGATAGGAAGACCCTTGAATAAATTTACCACGTTTCCCTCTGCGAATACAGGATTAAAGGCAAAGTGGTAATAGAAAGGTTTACCTTCTATCTGGAAATTGACAAACACCGACTGCACCTCATGTTGCTCAACCTCTTCTCCCATCACATAAATATGCTCAACGGTTTTACCCTCGTTGCGATCTTGGTCCTTTGTGATAGACGCAAAGACTCCTAGACGTGTTCGCACACGTTCCATATTCGTGTCAGAAGTGATCTTCTCATACTTTCCTTTACCCAAAGGAATGATCAGAGCCGTACCTCTATTGAGGAAGTGTAGGTTGCGTCTTGGATCTACAAGCGTATTAAATGCGCTGATGGCCTCCAATGCTTCCTTTGTAGAGAACAGTTCTTCTGACGTGCCAGGAGCTATAGGATAATAGCTCATAAGGATCTTGGCAAAAAGAACATACTCTTGATAGTTGTCGCCAGCAGCTGGAGTCCAGTTCCCCTGTTCCTGCAAAAGATTGGCAAGTTGGTTTCTGTTATACCAGGAAATCAAATATGGTCCTTTCTTTTCATCATACAAGGTCTTTACCAGGAGATCCTCATTATCTTCGCTCTCGCTCACCTCTGTCAAAAGAGTATAGAGCAATTTGGAACCTTGTCCGTATTTGCCCAGCTTGCTGTTGTCGGTGCGTTTCAACGACTTGCCCTTTGCCAGGAAATTGTATAACTGTCCGTCTCGAATCGTCTCAGACTCGAATAGGTCAAAGTCGGTATAAAACGGTTCGCCATTATTGAGCACAATGAGATATTGCTCGTTGGCATAGAAAAATAGCGAGTCAGCATTTGCATCATACGCATTCTGAACAAACTCATAGAACAGCTGTTCCTCCGCATTGCTTGCAAAGCTGGCAGCATCAGAGATTACGGCCTTGACCTGGTCATGAGAAGGGTCCTGTCCGTAGATCTTCTGAAGCAAAGGCTCTTTGTTGCTACCTAATAGTTCCAAAGATTCTTTGCCACAGAGCTTTGTGATATATTGACTTATATTTCTTACATTCATAATGTTATTGATAAGCTATATATGGAATGATTTGTATGATGAACGTTTTGTTTCTGTCTTCTCCGTTTGGTCCATAGCCTGTGTACCTTCCTTTACCCTCATAACCAGATCCAGAGATAAACACTTCGCCATTTTCTTTTTCTATATTTCTTAACAACCCCCTATTTGTCCAAAACAAGTGCAGATTGCGAGCCCGATTATAGCTAAGACTTGCGGCAAACGCTTTCTGGGCTTCGTTAGGATTAGGAGTGTCATGAGGTCGAGCAGCACGTCCTTCTATGACCACTTTGAATGAGACATTTGCTGACTCTTTGAATTACTCTATGATGTCTTCTACCTCCTTACCTGCCTCTATTAATTGAGAGTAGGACGACTGGGGAATGATCGGACTTTCAGGGGCGAATGTCACATTGACAGTACACTCAAACCGCTGATACTGCGCATTGTATTTGAAATAATTGCGATTGATAGACTTCTGGGCTTCTTGAAACTCTCGGATTTTCTTATAGAGTTCTGCATTGACTACGATATCATTGATGTTGCCTTCTGTAATCCCTTTGTTGTGGTATAGGTCAACATATACCTTATAGCTACCATACGCGACGAGACTCGTAATGATAAACACGATGAGGAACCCTGACATCAAGTCAGTGTAGTTTTGCCAGAAATTATGTTCTTCTCCGTCTTCGCGGAATGATAGTCTGCTCATTTATTTGCAATTTTATTAAGTGTTGACTCCAATTTCTGCAATTCTATGATGGAACCACTTATAGAACTAATGTGCTTGGTTAGCTGTTCGATATTCTCTTGGCGCTTGCTAAGCAGGTTGAGTACCTCTGAAATCTTAGCATTTGTCTCTTCTACAGCTTGCAGACTCTTATTGTTTGCTGCAATAGCTTTTTCTGCAGACTCATTGTTTCTATGAGCCACATTCACCGCATCGCCATAAGCTAGTACGGCCTGGTCGTAATTCTGGCGGATTTCAGCGACAAGAGTCTTTACAAACTCATAAGCCTTGTTCAGTGATTCGACGTTCGTAGCAATTGCGGTGCTTAGTGCAGAACACTGACTTGAGATAGATCCTTGAACCTCGGCCACCAAACCACTCATTGATTCACGAAGGTCGGCTGTGAGTTTTTCATTCATGCTGAGGGTACTTGTGAGTACCTCAGAGGTGGCCTCCTGATAAGTCGTACGTAAGTCAACCATTTGTTGGAGACTCTGAACGTTATGCTCCTGTACCTTTGTATGCAGAGAAGCCAAAGAGTTTTCCAGCTCCTTTGTCAAGTTGCCAAGCACGTCCGTTACGGATGTTGTCATATTGCTTATCTCGGAGTTTGTGTTGCTCAGCATCGTCTCTACCGACTGACGTTGATTGTTGATGATGTCGCTAGACACATTGCTCAAACGCTCTGTAATGGACGTAAGGAGTTGAGTGGTCTTGGAGAACTGCTCTTCGCCATAATTCAACACCTGCTCTTGTATAGATATGCGCATCTGCTTGAAGATATCATCCATACGCTTCACAAAGCCTTCGACAAACTCTTTGAGAATCTCGCTCTGGCGACTAATATTCTCATTGAGTTTGTCATTGTATTCTCTGTTTTTCTCCTTTTCTTCGTTGTGGATTTCTTTCAGTCTCTCCAATAGCTTGTTGTTTCTATCCAAATCGGATTTGATCGAAACTATGTCCTTTGTGTTGATAGCTATATCGCGTATATACTCTTCTGGGGAAACATTTTTGAGCTCTTTGTCTGTATTGGCGTCTTCGTTTGCAAACACCCATTTTGCGTAAATAGTTGCTAATAATGCGCCTACCAAGCCTATAATAGAAGTGGTGAAGGCCGGGATCAACTCGCTTATTATTTTCATAATATCGATATTCTGACCACCTGCCAGTTTAACTTCCTTCAAAGTTTTGCCTGTCTGGTCTATTGCTTCTGTTGGAGCATCTCCTAAGCCATACAAAGACCAGCAGATAGCGCAAAACGTACCCAAAAGTCCCAGTGAGGTAAATATACCCGGTACGCAATTCAATAGTGCACGAGACTTGGTCTTTTTATATTTGTTATTGCAAACTATAGATGCAATCAATCCAAAAACCAAAACGATACCATTTGGCCAATTGAAAATTAACTCAATCATTTTGCTTGTTGTATATTTTTTGTTTATAATTCTTTATTTTGTTGTTATGGCATCTTTATGAGATGACTACAGTACTTAACTTGGATTACAGTATTACTTCTTATAGATAACTCCGGTACTTAGCATAAGTACTGGGGGTTATTCCTGCTTTTTCTTAACCTCCCAATGACCGCTATAGCCGCTACCAATATACACAATATGAGGCATTTTGGCGATACGACGCTTAATAGTAATAATGCTTTTCCCAGATTGTTGAGCCAGTTCACCAGTTGTTATTTTAGGATAAACAGCTACTTGATATTCTATCCATTTATCTAAATCATCGCCTTGAGTGCCACCTTGAGGGACATCTTGAGGGACACCTTGAGTATCACCTTGAGTATCATTTTCGTTTTCCACAAAGTTTACCTCAATATCAGGATGAGTTTCCTGCCATGCTAATATCATATTGGGGAACGTGACAGTAAACTGAGCACGGTCGGAGAAGAAGCTTGGAAGCATCTTTTCTTCAAAGTAGGGAAGGGCTTTGATAGGATTGATGATTTTGCCCATACCCGAACCTTTACGCTCCATATAACCCAACTGGGCAAAGATGTCTGCAATAACCGGATTGCGTCTTACTGAAGGAATGTCTTCTAAGTTCATTGTTTGGATAAGTCTTCCTTCTGGCATGGAACCTGGAGAATATATCACCATACGGTCGTCATACATATCTACATGCACCTCGCTGCCTTGAATCAGATAGTCTCGATGTGCCAAGGCATTCACTACAACTTCCATTACACAACGTTCCATATATTCAGGAATCTCAATGCGCTGCATCGGTTCTTTGTACCAAAGTGTACGGTTGTTGCGACGGATGAAGGACATGGTGTCTTCGAGAAGCGTTACAAGTCCACCCGTAATCTCTGCGCTGTCGAGAGCATCGATGCTTCCTCCAGCCTTTGTCTTGCCGTTCCATCTTGTGCAGAATACTCGGCTTTGGCGCAATGGACATTCGTCTGCCATCAGCAGACCAGCATAGGTAAGTATTCCCATATTATCAACCAAGCCAAACGAGCGGTAAAGTTTTTTGTCGAAGCTCAGACCATTCCAGGCATAGTAGCGGCTGCGAAGCTTGGAAAATGCAAAATCTTCAAACATTTCATCGCTTGGGCGTGCGTCGAATGAAGAGTTACGACCTCTTAGTACCAAACGCTTATGTTCAGTACTATCAGCCACAACCGATTCGTTGCCAATGCGTACAAAGGTTTCAAGAACGCTATCGCCTATATAATAATAAGGTGTATCTTCACCGCCATGTACATGAAGAATGAGTAGTTCCTTGTCTTCTACACGTTCTATCTTCAACTCGATTTGTGGCATAGGGTCAATGCGCTCCTTTATTTTCTGACTGATAAATTCTGCGTCAGCCTTGGCATCGGTCAACCCTATGATAGTATCATCATCGGCAATGCCAAACAATAGGCAACCGCCACCTCCGTTGGCAAAGGCGCTGACGCTCTTCAGCCAACTTTTCACTTTACGGCGTTCCACCTCTTGCTTCTTGTCGTATTCGGTAGTCTCACCTATATATTTTGGTAAGTCCATAATTGTCTATATTTAATCGATTTATATATGTCTACAATTGGTAGTACTTCATACTTACTTCTTTGGCATCACCATCAAAGCGTTCCGATAGATAACTTCGGAACGCTCTGCCAAGTTGCTCGTATGTGAAATCACTTTTATGCATATTCTAATCTTCCTGTTCGTAATAATACGAGTAGTCGATACCTTTCATAAAGGTTTCTCTATCGTTTATCTTGTCTGTCAATGCTGCTTTCAGCAACTGTTTTATAGGAGTACTTTCAGCTACGCTGGCGGTCATTGCCGCCAAATAGTCTTTTTTGTTCACCATGCTCCAGTCGATACATTTCTTGAGATGTTTCTTCAGCATGAGGTCGAGCCATATACGTGTGCTTCTGCCGTTGCCCTCACGGAAAGGATGTGCCACATTCATTTCAACATATTTGTCGGCTATCTGCTCAAAAGTTTCTTCGGGCATCAGTTCTATCTGTCGGAGCGTAGCTGGCAAATAGGCAGCCATAGCAAACTGAAATCCACCCTTAGCTATATTCACCGTGCGGATATGTCCAGCGAAGTCGTACAAACCGCCAAATAGGTAAGCGTGAATCTGTTGCAGTCCCTTTACTGTTCCCACCTCAATGCTCTCTATCATACTGCTCTCGAACAAGGCGTATGCCTTCGATTTGCTTTTGCCGTCGATGCTCTCCTCGCTGTTGGTTAACCATGCCACAAAGCGAGAAGCCTTGGTGTTAGGAAAACAGGATGCCAATTGCAGAATGCCTTCTGTGTCGAGAACATCAGTTTTATAACGTTTACCATCTTGTGCCAGAAGTTTCAGTTGGTTAGTGGCACTAACCAACTCGTTTCCTTCCTTCTTCAGTTTTGTTTTCAGATACTTCCAATAGTTGCGGTTCTTGGTATAATCGTCTTGGTTGTTGAGCACACCAACGACATCCAAAACGGAAAACCACCATTTGGATAGTGTCTCGTCCCAAACGGCACGCACTTCGCGGTCGTTGAAGAAACGGATGGATACCTTCTGTATATTGTTATTGCACATTGCTTTCTGTCTTGATTTCTTCTTTATCGGCCACTCACTCAGTACCACTTTTAGTACCGCTTAACTGGTACTGGAGTTTATCTTAGGTGGTACTGGAGTATCAAGCAACTGACATTGGAGTAACACTTATGTGGTACTGACAAGGGACTTTGAAGGCCTGAATCAGGCACTCCAATTGATGTGTTCCTCGTATTTATCGAAGTCCATTTTGGAGTCTGCTCCTACCTTTGCGAGCATCAGTCTTATCACTTCTTGCTCCTCAGGAGGAAGAAGAATATCACCACGCCTGCGCTTGAAATATTGGTTGCGTCCGAAGTGGAGAATGAGGGTTGTCATGAACTGGTCATACTGTTGTGGGTACGTCCGCTTTTGGAAGTTGGTGAATCCTCTGGCGAATATCACCGGCTTTTTATCGCGATAGTATGCACATGCCTCGGTTAGCATGTGTTCTGTAAGCATCACCTTAATCCGATTTAGAGCTTGTTTCTCCATATTTTTGTCCTTATATAATCAATATGCAAAAATAAGTTTTTTTCTTCGGAAACGGACGCTTTTTATAAAAAAAACACTCCTCAAGCAAATAAATAGAAACAGGCTACGCAGTCTTTTTGCGCAACACAGAAAAATCAGTGAAAACGATGAAAAAGCGCATTTTTCATCTACCGCGCAAATAGACTGCGTAGGAAAGGGGAGATCAGTCGATGTCGATCAGTTGGAAATGCTTGTTGAAGGTGAATTCCATGCCGTTGGCCAGTTCCACCTCATACTCCTTCTTGCTCATCTCCAGTTTCTTGACCGACTTTCCGGGATAGTGGAGGCGCAGGTAGCTTCGGATGGGGTAGGGGATCAGCTCCGCAGGCACCGAACCGCGCTTGCAGTCGATCTCTGTCAAGTTGCCCCTTTTGTCAAACTCGAGTTTGGTGCCATTGCGCAGCACGACGTCATAGCTCTTGCCGTAGCCCGACTCCTTCTTGGCCAGCACCACCTTTTGGTGGCTGAAATGGCGCGTGATCACGGCCTGGGCCTTGGCGGGAAGCATGGCGACGGAGATGGGCTTGTCGTTGTCCACATGGGCAGAAATAGCGGAGGAGACGATGCAGCAGATGGCGATCATCAAAAATCTCATTGTTCTTTTCATAAACTTCAAATCTATTGTTTTATTATACCTATATACGGATCGTGCCGAGACACGATACACTGTTTTGGACGGCTAAGGGTCGCAATGGTTTAAGGCTGCGCTCCACCTTGACAGAAAAAAACCACCCCCGGGGACGGCGAGGGTGGTAATGGTCAGGTCATTGGGCTTGGCGTGTGGCAAGAAAGCGCTCCGCCTTGTGGAGGTCTTCGGGCGTGTCGATGCCGACGGTCTCGACATCGGTCAGTCCGACCTTGATCTTGTAGCCGTTTTGCAGCCAGCGCAGCTGCTCCAGGCTCTCCGCCAGTTCGAGCGACGACTGGGGCAGACGCGTGACCTCGCGCAGCACGTCAGCACGGTAGGCATAGAGGCCGATGTGCTTGAGGAAGGGGTAGGCCGCCAGCCACTCGCCCCGATCCTTGCCCCGGACGAAGGGGATGGGAGACCGGGAGAAGTAGAGGGCGAAGCCGTCGTTGTCGAGGACGATCTTGGGGGAGTTGGGATTATCCACGGCCTCGATGCTCTCGAAGCGCTTGCCGAGGGTGGCGATCTGCGTGGCGGGGTCGTCGAAGGCCTCCATCACCGTACGCAGTTGCGAGGGCTGGATGAAGGGTTCGTCGCCCTGGACATTGATGACGACGTCGGGAGATCCGCCGACCAGGTCGAGGGCCTCGCAGATGCGGTCGGTGCCGCTCTTGTGGTCGGATCGCGTCATGACGGCCTGGCCGCCAAACGCGGTGACGGCATCGTAGATGCGCTGGTCGTCGGTGGCGACATAGACGCGGTCGAGGACCGATCGTACCTGCTCATAGACGCGCTGGATGACGGGTTGGCCGCCCAGGATGGCGAGCGGCTTGCCCGGGAAGCGCGTAGAGGCGAAGCGCGCGGGGATGATGGCTATATACTCCATGGCGTGATTACTTGATGATGTGGAGCCACTTCAGCGGCTTCTTGACCAGTTCGCTGAGTTTGCTGTCCTTGTTCTTCTGCGGCAACGCATAGTCCTCGCGAATGTCGTACTTCGTGGAGTGGACAGGGGCCTGGTCGCCACCCTGCTTGCCACGGCCACGGCCGCGCTTGCGCGAACTCTTCTTCTTGCCCTTGGGGGCGTCGGCCTGGGACTGGGCCTGCTGACCGCCCTGCTGACTGCCTTTCTGACCTCCCTGCTGACCTCCTTGCTGACCGCCGCCCTCGGTGCCCTTGTCCTTGCCACGGCCTCGGCCGCGGGATCTGCGTTCCTTTTGGTCCTTTCGTTCCTTTTGGTCCTTCTGGTCGCGGCTGGCGTCGCCCTGCTGCTGCGGCTGCTGATCACGGGCCTCACGAGGCTCGCGCGGCTCACGGCGCTGGCGTCCACGGCGCGGCTGCTTCTCCCTGGGCTGCTGGTCCTGGGGCTGCGCCTGCTGCTGGCCGTCCTTGGCCACGGACTGATCAGCCTTATCGGCCTCACGGGGCTGCGGCTTGGCGGCCTTCTCGGCGCGCTGCTTGTTCTGGCGGTTGCGGCTCTTCTTGTCCTTGTGGCTCTGCTGGTCGCGGGCCTCGCGGCGGCGGCTCTTCGCACTCTTGCCCTTGGCGGGGCGCGCCGATTGGCTATATTCGGGTGCCTCGCCGACGTCCTCGGGCAGGGGCACCTTCTCCACCGTCTTCTCCAGGAATTTCTCTATCTGCTGGAAGTAGTACTGGTCCTGCTCGCTGACCAGCGTGATGGCCACGCCGTCGCGGTTGGCACGGGCCGTACGGCCGATACGGTGGACGTAGTCCTCGGCGTCGCGGGGCACGTCGAAGTTGACGACCATCGCGATGTCGTCGATGTCGATGCCGCGGGAGATGATATCGGTGGCGACGATGACGTCGAGCTGGCCGCTCTTGAACTGGAACATCATCTCGTCGCGCTCGGCCTGATCGAGGTCGGAGTGCATCTCGCCGCAGTTGACCTTCATGCGCTTCAGCGAGGCAGCGATCTGCTTCACCTTCTGCTTGGAGCCGGAGAAGATGATGACGCGGTTGAGGTCGCCGGCCTTGAAGATGTCCTTGAGGATCGCCATCTTCTGCGTCTCGTAGCAGACGTAGGCCTTCTGTTGGATCTTCTCGGCGGGCTTGCTCACGGCGAGCTTCACCTCGACGGGATTCTTGAGCAGCGTCTTGGCCAGGTCCTCGATCTTGTCGGGCATCGTGGCCGAGAACATGATGGTCTGGACGTTCTGCGGCAACTTGCGGGCGATGGTGAGGATGTCCTCGGAGAAGCCCATGTCGAGCATGCGGTCGGCCTCGTCGAGGATGAAGAAGCTCACACGCGAGAGATCGACGTTGCCCAGCGACATGTGGGAGATGAAGCGGCCGGGGGTGGCGATGACCACGTCGGCACCGAGGGAGAGGCTCTTGAGCTCCTGGTCGTAGCGGTTGCCGTCGTTGCCGCCATAGACGGCCACGCTCGACACGCCGTCGAGATGGTAGGCGAAGCCCTGCATGGCCTGGTCGATCTGCTGGGCCAGCTCGCGCGTCGGCGACATGATGACGCAGTTGATGGCATCGGCAGGATAGCCGCCGTCGGCCAGCTTGGAGAGGATGGGGAGCAGGTAGGCTGCCGTCTTGCCCGTGCCGGTCTGGGCGACACCCAGAATGTCGCGGCCTTCGAGGATGTGGGGGATGCAGCTTTCCTGTATGGGAGTGCACGTCTCGAACTGCATGTCGTCCAAGGCGTCGAGCACATAATCGTTCAAATCTAATTCGTCAAAATACATCTTTTCTGAAAGATAAAAATGGTGAGTGATACTACCTTGGCGCGTGCCTATAGCAGAAATAGGCTATGAAGGCAAAGATAAGGTTCGGAATCCATGCGGCCAGCACGGGGGGCGTGCCGGCATTGATGGCAAAGGTCGAGGAGACGGTCTGGAGCATGATGTAGCCGAAGCTCAGGCCCAGGCCGATACCCAGATAGAGGCCCATTCCTCCCTTTCGCTTTCGCGCCGAGAGCGAGAGTCCGATGATGGTGAGGATGAAGGAGGAAAAGGACATGGCGATGCGCTTGTGGAACTCCACCTCGTACTGCACGACATTGCCCGAACCGCGGCTCGTCTGCTTGGAGATGTAGTCGAGGAGCTCGGGCGAGGTGAAGGTCTCCTGCTGGCCCTTGGAATAGACCAGGTCGGTGGGTTCCATGAGGATGACCGTGTCCTTGACGTCGCCGGTGACGATCCGCTCGCGCAGGCCGACCAGCGTGCGCGTCTTCCAGTTGGTGGCCTTCCAGTGGTACTTCGCGTCGGCGATCGTGTCGTACTGGATCTCCATGGCCGTCATGTGGCTGACCAGCTTCTTGCCCTCAAACTTGTCGAGGGAGAAGCCGTAGCCGCGCTTGTAGCGGTCGTCGTAGTGCTGGATGTAGGCCACCGTCCCCTTGCCCACCTGCAGCTGGACGTTCTCCGCCGAAGTGTTCTTCTTGGAGTTGCGGTAGAGCGACTCAAAGTTTTGGCGGATGACCGTGCCGTGGGGGATGACGAAGCTGTTGAGGTAGAAGGTGACGCTGGCGATGAGCACGCACGAGATCATGTAGGGGCGCATCAGCCGCCGGAAGGAGACGCCCGAGGAGAGCATCGCGATGATCTCGGAGTTGCCGGCCAACTTCGAGGTGAAGAAGATGACGGCAATGAACACGAAGAGCGGGGAGAAGAGGTTGGAGTAGTAGGGGATGAAGTTGGCGTAGTAGTCGAAGACGATGGCACGCCAGGGCGCATGGTACTTCGTAAACTTCGAGAGGTTCTCGTTGAAGTCGAAGACCAGGGCGATGGAGATGATCAGCACGATGGAGAATATGTAGGTGCCGATAAACTTCCGGATGATGTACCAGTCGAGACGACCGAAAAGGTGCTTGGGCGACAACTTGCGCAGCACACGCGCCACCCTGGCCCCCGCCCGGCGTATCGTCTCGGGCTGGGGCATCCTGCGCCTCATCTTGTCTATGGTCTCTCCCATCTGCATGTCGAAAAATTTGTTTTTAAAGTCTGTCCTGCGAACGTAAAGGAGCCGGGCCTATATCCTCCGCCCGAGCTGGTCGATGACGGAAGACTTCCACTGGGTGAAGTCGCCCTGGAGGATGTGGGCCCTGGCGTCGGTGACGAGCCGCAGGTAGAAGGCGAGGTTGTGGATGCTGGCTATCTGCATCGCCAGCAGCTCGCCCGCCTTGAAGAGGTGGTGGAGGTAGGCCTTGGAGGTGATGCGGTCGATCTCGCAGCCCGTGGGGTCGAGGGGCGAGAAGTCGGCCTCCCACTTCTTGTTGCGCATGTTCATCGTGCCCTCGTAGGAGAAGAGCATGGCGTTGCGGCCGTTGCGCGTGGGCATCACGCAGTCGAACATATCGACACCGCGGGCGATGCCCTCCAGCAGGTTCTGGGGCGTGCCCACACCCATGAGGTAACGCGGCTTGTCCTTGGGCAGGATGGCGTTGACGACCTCAATCATCTCGTACATCACCTCGGTGGGCTCGCCCACGGCCAGTCCGCCAATGGCATTGCCCTCGGCGCCCTTGTCGGCGACGTACTTAGCCGCCTCGCTGCGCAGGTCGGGATAGGTGCAGCCCTGGACGATAGGAAAGAGGGCCTGGGGGTAGCCGTAGAGGGGCTCGGTCTCGCGGAAACGCTTGAAGCAGCGGTCGAGCCAGCGCTGGGTAAGCCCAAGGCTGTTCTTGGCGTAGGCGTAGTCGCTCTTGCCCGGCGGACACTCGTCGAGCGCCATGATGATGTCGGCACCGATGACGCGCTCGATGTCCATCACGCGCTCGGGGGTGAAGATGTGCTTCGAACCGTCGATGTGGGATCGAAACTCGCAGCCCTCCTCCGTGAGCTTGCGGATGCCCGTGAGGGAGAAGACCTGGAAGCCGCCGGAGTCGGTGAGGATCGGGCGGTCCCAGCCGTTGAAGCGATGGAGGCCACCAGCGGCCCGGAGCACCTCGCAGCCGGGGCGGAGGTAGAGGTGGTAGGTGTTGCCCAGAATGATCTGGGCCTTCACCTGCTCCTGGAGTTCGCGGAAGTGGACTCCCTTCACGCTGCCCACCGTGCCCACGGGCATGAAGATGGGGGTGAGGATCTCGCCATGGGCCGTCTGGATGCGGCCGGCCCGCGCGTCGCTATAGGCGTCGGTGTGCTGCAGTTCGAACGTCATTGGCCCTTCTCCTCCTTTTGATCCGCAGTTTCCTCGACGACGAGCTGGACGGGGTGGGCCACCAGTTCGTCGGTGAGGGCGAAGTCCCACACCTGCTGCACGTTCTCCACATAGTGGAAGGTGACGCCCTTGCGATAGATCTCGGGGATCTCCTCCACGTCGCGCTGATTCTCGGCACACATCACGATGTCGGTGATGCCGGCACGCTTGGCGGCGAGGATCTTCTCCTTGATGCCGCCGACGGGCAGCACCTTGCCGCGCAGCGTGATCTCGCCCGTCATGGCCGTGTTCTTGCGCACCTTGCGCTGGGTCAGCGCCGAGGCCAGGGAGGTGGCGATGGTGATGCCCGCAGAAGGGCCGTCCTTGGGCGTGGCGCCCTCCGGCACGTGGATATGGATGTTCCACTGGTCGAAGAGGCGGTAGTCAACGCCCAGAGCGTCGATATGGGCCTTGACGTACTCCAGGGCGATGACGGCGCTCTCCTTCATCACGTCGCCAAGATTGCCCGTGAGCGTCAGTTTGCCGGCCTTGCCCTTGGAGAGCGAGGTCTCGATGAAGAGGATCTCGCCGCCCACGCTGGTCCAGGCCAGGCCCGTCACCACGCCCGCGTAGTCGTTGCCCTGGTAGATGTCGCGGTAGAAGGGCGGTTTGCCCAGCAGGCCCGGCAGCATGTCGGGGGTGATCTTGTTGGAGGGCAGCTGGCCATCGGTGGCCTGGCGGAAGGCGAGCTTGCGCAGCGCCTTGTTGATCTGCTTCTCCAGCTGGCGCACACCGCTCTCGCGGGTGTAGTTCTCGATGACCTTCTCCAGGGAGGCCTTCGTAAACTTCAGCTTGGGCTCCACCTGGTCGAGCCCCGTGTTCTCCAGTTCGCGGGGGACGAGGTGGCGCTTGGCGATCTCTATCTTCTCCTCGGTGATGTAGCCGCTGACGGGAATCACCTCCATACGGTCCAGCAGCGGACGGGGGATGGTGTTGAGGTCGTTGGCCGTGGCGATGAAGAGCACCTTGGAGAGGTCGTAGTCGGTGTCGAGGTAGTTGTCGTGGAAGGCGTTGTTCTGCTCCGGGTCGAGCACCTCCAGGAGGGCCGACGCGGGGTCGCCATTGACGGTGTTCTGCGTCACCTTGTCGATCTCGTCGAGGATGAAGACGGGGTTGGAGGAGCCAGCCTTGAGGATGCTCTTGATGATGCGTCCGGGCATGGCGCCGATATAGGTGCGGCGGTGGCCGCGCACCTCAGCCTCGTCGTGGAGGCCGCCCAGCGAGACGCGGACGTATTTTCTGCCCATGGCCTCGGCAACGCTCTTGCCCAGCGAGGTCTTGCCGACGCCCGGAGGACCGTAGAGGCAGAGGATGGGGGACTTCAGGTCGCCACGGAGGCGGAGCACGGCCATGTACTCCAAGATGCGCTCCTTTACCTTCTCCATGCCGTAGTGGTTGCGGTCGAGGACGCGCTGCGCACGCTTCAGGTCAAGGCGGTCCTTGGTATATACGCCCCACGGCAGCGAGACGAGCGTCTGCAGGTAGTTGAGCAGGACACTGTAGTCGGGCGACTGGGGATTGATATTGTCGAGTTTGGCGAGCTCCTTGGCAAAGAGCTTGCTCACCTCATCGGGCCAGGGCTTGAGGAAGGCCTTCTTCTTGAGCTCCCTCTTGTCCTCAGACTCGCCGCTGTCGCCCAGCTCCTCGCGGATGTTCTTGATCTGCTGGTGGAGGAAGTACTCCTTCTGCTGCTCGTCGATATCGGCGCGCGTCTTGTTCTGGATGTTCTTCTTGATGTGCAAGAACTGGGTTTCGCGGTTGAGGACCTTCAACAGCTTGAACAGTCGCAGCTTCATGTTGTCCTCCTCCAGCAGCATGATCTTGTCGTAAATGTTGCTGACGATGTTGGAGGCGACGAAATTGACGATGGAGAGGTGGTTGCTGATGTTCTGCAGGGCGACCATCGCCTCGTTGGGGATGTCGTCGTTCATCTTCACATAGATCTCGACGCCCTGGCGCAGGCCTTCCACGGCCGCGGCAAACTCCTTGTCGTCTTCTGCGGGGAAGACCTCAGGGATCATCTCCGTCTCGGCGGTGAAGAAGTTGTTGGCGTCGTCGAGCGACTTGAGACGGCAGCGCGCCGAGGCGATCACGATGGCCGAATGCTCATTGTTGGATCCGGGCACCTCAAACTCCTTGACGAGCTTGGCATAGACGCCCACTTCGAAGAGGTCCTCCTGGATGGGGTAGTCCACGCTGGCGTCTTTCTGTGCGAACACGGCAAAGGTCTGGTCGGGATGATCGCGGAGGTAATCCAGCAGCTTCAAACTCGGCTGGCGCCCAATGAGAATCGGGGTCATGACGCCGGGGAAAGGGATCAGATTGCGGGTGATGAGGACGGGGATGGGACCATCCACGGGACCGACCTCCTTGGCCAGCGCCGAGGGGTCGCCGTCGTAGTCCGACAACATCATCCGTATCGTTGTATTTTGCTTCATTATCTTATTGTCTTCTGTGTTTTGGCGTGCAAAGGTACAAAGAAAATTCCTATTTCATGGAAAAATCCGTGCGAAACCTTGACTTTGCCCGCACAATGCGGCATTAGGTTGGCCGCAAGGCAGGCAATGGGGTGGCTGCAAGCGCGGGCGACAGGCTGGCCGCACGCGATAGGATCCACAAGGCAGGCGATGGGCTCAGACTAAAGTCTGATCACCTGCTTCACGCCCTTGACCGTGCGCAGCTTCTTGATCAGCAGGTTGAGCTTCGACTTGTCGTCGAGCTGCACGACAAGATTGCCCGAGAACAGGCCGTCATGGGAGTCGATATTGATGGATCGCATCACGATCTTCTCGTCCTTGCTGATGATGTTGGTGATGTTGCTGACGATGCCGATGTCGTCGTTGCCGATGACGCGCAGCGTGATGTCGTAGTGGGAACTGCCCTTGCCGCTCCACTGCGCACGGACGATGCGGTAGCCGAAACGGCGCTGCATCTCGGCGGCGTTGGGGCAGTCGGCACGGTGGATCTTGATGCCGCCATTGACGGTGACGAAGCCAAACACCTTGTCGCCATAGATGGGGTGGCAGCAGCGGGCGAGCGAGAAGTCGATGCCCTTGAGGCTCTTGTCGATGATGAGCACATCGTCGTTCTTCTTGGCCTCGGTGGTGGCGGGGTGGGCATACTCGAAGTTTTCCGCGCTCTCGGCTTCGCGCTCCTTGACCTGGCTCTGGTCGACCAGGGCCTGGTATTCGTCGAGGACGCGGGTGGGGTCGAGGCGGCCTTCGGCGATCTGGTGGTAGAAGTCGCTCTGCTCCTTGAAGCCCATCTTGCGGATGAGGTGGGCGACGGTGGCCTCGTCGTAGTCGAGCTTCTTGTTCTTGAGGCGGCGCTCCAGCAGCTCCTTGGCGTAGAGGCCCTGCTTCTGACGTGTCTCCTTGAGCGAGAGGCGCAGCTTGGCGCGGGCACGGGAGGTGACGAGGATGCGCAGCCACTCCGGCTTCGGAGTCTGGTTGCTGGCCGTCAGGATCTCGACCGTGTCGCCACTGTGGAGGGGCGTGCGGAAGGAGACATTCTTGCCGTTGACCTTGCCGCCGACGCAGGTGTCGCCGACGCGCGAGTGGATATGGTAGGCGAAGTCGAGCACGGTGGCTCCCTTGGGAAACTTCAGCAGGTCGCCCTTCGGGGTGAAGGCATATACCTCGTCCTCGTAGAGGTCGAGCTTGAACTGGTCCATCACCTCCAGGTTGTCGCCTGCCTCCAGGGCGGTGCGGATCGAGGCGAGCCACTCCTCCATGCCGCCGCCGTCGGCCTTCACGCCCTTGTAGCGCCAGTGGGCGGCGAGGCCGTGCTCGGCCACCTCGTCCATGCGCTCGGTGCGGATCTGCACCTCCACCCACTTCTGCTCAGGACCGAGCACGGTGATGTGGAGACACTCGTAGCCATTGGACTTCGGCACGCTGATCCAGTCGCGCAGGCGCTTCGGGTTGGGCTGGTACATGTCGGTGACGATGGAGTAGGCCTGCCAACACTGCATCTTCTCCTTCTCCAGCGGGGAGTCGAGGATGATGCGGATGGCAAAGAGGTCGTAGATGCCATCGACGCCACACTTCTGCTTCTTCATCTTCTGCCAAATGGAGTGGATCGACTTGGTGCGGCCCTTGATATGAAATTTGAGTCCGGCCTCGGTGAGGTGCTTGCTCACCGGACCGATGAAGCGCTCGATGTAGGCGTCGCGGGAGCGCTTCGTGGCGTTGAGTTTCTCCTTGATCAGATAGTAGGCGTCGTGCTCGAGATACTTCAGCGAGAGGTCCTCCAGCTCGCTCTTGAGCTGGTAGAGGCCCAGTTTGTGGGCCAAGGGGGCGTAGAGGTAACTGGCCTCCTCGGCCACCTCGTGCTGTGCCTCCTTGTTGGGCGTGTCGCGTATCTGGCGCATCAGGCAGACGCGGTCGGCGATCATGATGAGCACCACGCGCATGTCCTCGGCGAAGGAGAGGAGCAGGTTGCGGAAGTTCTCGCTCTCCACAATGGGAGTCTTGCTGTAGAGCTCCTGGACGCGGACGAGCCCCTGGAGGATCGTCGCCACGCCCTCGCCGAAGTCCTTGCGCGCCAGCGTCGTGTCATAGTGGCCGCGAAGCACGCTCTCGTAGAGCATGATGGCCAGCAGACTGTCACGGCGCAGGCCGATGTCGCCGACGGCCACCTTCGCCGTCATCAAAGCCTTGAGGACGGGATTGAGGCCGAAGCGGTCGCGCTCGATGTGGCGAGCCTCGATCTCAGAATGGATATGGGTGCGCAGACGCTCCACGTCAGTACCGCTCAGGGTGTCGTTGAGCATCTCGTGAATCTCCTTAGTAAGTGCCTCGCAGGCGTGCTTTTCTTCCTCGGTGAAAACGAATTTTTCTTCCATTGGCTGACGTTGCTTTGATGAATGATGCTACAAAGTTACGAAATTTCATCTGAATATTTCCCGATTTAAGAAAAAGTAAGTATATTTGTGCATTGGTTAGAGGACAACAAATAGACCACCTTATTTATAATATTAATATCGCAAAAGGATATGCTGACACAACAAGACTTGCAACAGATTGCTGCCAAGAGCATTGCCGAAGAGCAGCTGCAGAAGCAGATGGATGATTTCAAGCGCGGATTCCCCTTTCTGAGGCTCGACTCCGCAGCCACCGTGGGTCATGGCATCCTGGCACCGACGGACGCCGAGCGCGAGGAGTACATCCGCCAGTGGGACGCCTACAAGGCCGGGAAGCACCGGGTGACGAAGTTTGTACCCGCCTCGGGCGCAGCCAGCCGCATGTTCAAGAATTTGTTCGCCTTCCTCGACGCCGACTACGACGCCCCGCAGACGAGTTTCGAACACGAGTTTTTCGACCACATCCACCAGTTTGCCTTCTTCTCCGAGCTCGACGCTGCCTGCCTGAAGAATGAGGGCAAGGGAATCGACGACCTGCTGGCCGCGGGAGGACACAAGGCCGTCGTGGCCAACCTGCTGGAGGAGCGCGGCCTCAACTACGGCCAACTGCCGAAGGGCTTGCTCCGCTTCCACCGCTATGAGGACGGGGCGCGCACGGCCATGGAGGAGCATCTCGTGGAGGGCGCACGCTACGCCAGCACCAACGGCGAGGCCCACATCCACTTCACAGTCTCGCACGAGCACCTGCCTTTGTTCAAGGCGGAGGTGGAGAAGCGGGTAGGGAAGTATGCGGAGAAGTACCAGGTGCGCTACGACATCTCCTTCTCGGAGCAGAAACCGAGCACGGACACCGTGGCAGCCAATCCCGACAACTCGCTCTTCCGCAACGAAGACGGGTCGCTTTTGTTCAGACCGGGTGGACACGGCGCGCTCATCGAGAACCTCAACGACCTGGAGGCCGACGTGGTCTTCATCAAGAACATCGACAACGTGGTGCCCGACCGGTTGAAGGAGGACACCGTCACCTACAAGGCGCTGCTGGGTGGCGTCCTCGTGACGCTGCAGGAGCGCGTCTTCGACTATCTTAGATCGCTCGACGAGGCAACGCCGACGAAGGAGAAACTGGCCGAGATGGAAGACTTCCTGGAGCACACGCTCTGGTGTTTGCCGCCGAAGGAGAAGGCGGGATGGAGCGACCAGGAGCGTGCCGACTACCTGCACCGCAAGTTGCACCGACCGATCCGCGTCTGTGGTATGGTGAAGAATGTGGGTGAGCCCGGCGGAGGACCGTTCCTCGCCTACAACCAGGACGGCACGGTGAGCCTGCAGATCCTGGAGTCGAGCCAAATCGACAAGGCCAACGAGGCCTACCAGCGGATGTTCTCCGAGGGTACACATTTCAATCCCGTGGACCTCGTCTGTGGCATCATCGACTACAAGGGCGCAGCGTTCGGCCTCCCGAAGTTTGTGGATCCCTCCACGGGCTTCATCAGCACGAAGAGCAAGAACGGACGCGAACTAAAGGCCCTGGAGCTCCCGGGACTGTGGAATGGCGCGATGAGCGACTGGAACACGGTCTTCGTCGAAGTGCCGCTCTCTACGTTCAATCCCGTCAAGACGGTCAACGACCTGCTCCGCGAGCAGCATCAGTAGGCCAAGGCCTGGCCAGCCCAACCATGTTCATGGGAGGACGGTCTGCCTACGACAACGGTAGGCAGAGGGCCTGGCCAAGACGCTCGATAGCGCTACCTAATATAGGTATAAATACAAGCACGAATATAAGTACAAGAAAAAGTACAAGTAGAGTACAAGTAGGAAAAAGTACGAGAAAAGCCGCTGAATGGTCAGCGGCTTTTCTCGTTATAATGCAATTTACTTGCGATGGTTCGTTTTCTTGATTATCCGAAGTTATCGTACATGATGCTCTCCGGCTCCACACCGAGACTGTCGAGATAGTCGGTGACGGTCTTGATGAGCATGGGAGGACCGCAGAGGTAGTACTCGCAATCCTCGGGAGCGTCGTGGTCCTTCAGATAGGTGTCGCGGATGCAGTTGACGGCGAAGCCCGTGTAGTACTTCACACCCAGCTCGTCGGCCTTCGGATCCTGACGGTCGAGGGAGAGGTGCATGTGGAAGTTGGGGAACTCCTTCTCCAGCTCCCAGAAGTCCTCCAGGAAGAAGGCCTCGGTCAGCGAGCGTGCGCCATAGAAGAAGTGCATCTCGCGATCGGTGCAGTGGAGCGTCTTCGTCATGTGCATGATCTGGGCGCGGAGCGGAGCCATACCAGCACCACCACCAATCCAGATCATCTCGCGCTTAGACTCGAAGTTGGGATGGAAGTCGCCGTAGGGACCCGACATCATCACCTTGTCGCCAGGCTTCAAGGAGAAGATGTAGCTGGAACCGATACCGGTCGGCACATTCTGGAATCCTACCTCGGGACGCGGCTTGAACGGCGTCGTGGCGATACGCACCGTCAGGGTGATGATGTCGCCCTCGGCGGGGTAGTTGGCCATGGAGTAGGCGCGAATCGTGGGCTCGGGGTTGTGAGCCTTCAGCGAGAAGATGTTGAAGTTCTTCCAGGCGCCCATGTAGTCCTCGCCGATGTCGTTCTTGTCGAAATCCTTGTCGTAGTCGATGCAGTCGTAGGCAGGAATCTTGATCTGGGCGTAGGAACCCGGCACGAAGTCCATGTGCTCGCCCGGGGGCAGGGCCACCTTGAACTCCTTGATGAAGGAGGAGACGTTCTTGTTGGAAAGCACGGTGCACTCCCACTCCTTGACGCCCATCACAGACTCGGGCACCTTGACGCTCATGTCGCCCTTGACCTTGCACTGGCAACCCAGGCGCCAGTTCTCCTTGATCTGCTTGCGCGTGAAGTGGGGACGCTCGGAGTCGAGAATCTCGCCACCACCGCTGAGCACCTGCAGCTTGCACTGTCCGCAGCTGGCCTTTCCGCCACAAGCGGAGGGCAGGTAGATGCCGTTCTCGTTGAGCGTGGCCATGATGCTCGATCCCTGATCGACGTTCAGCTGCTTGTCGCCATTGATCGTGATGGTCACTTTTCCGCTCGGGCTAAGAAACTTCTTGGCCAAGAGCAGGATGACAACCAACAGGAGTATTACCGCAAGGAACACTCCTACACTGCTGATAATGAAATTGATATCCATACGGTAATATTAAATTTTAAGTCCAGAGAAGCACATCATGGCCAATGCCATGAGGCCAACGGTGATAAATGTGATGCCGAGACCCTGCAGGGGTTTGGGCACGTCGCAGTACTCCATCTTCTCGCGGATGGCACCCATCGAGGCGATGGCGAGCATCCAGCCCAGTCCTGAGCCGAAGGCGAAGGAAATGGCGTCCCAGACGTTGCCGATGTACTGTGAGGAGGCGGGGTCGAGACCGATGCGCTGCTGCATGAAGAGCGAACCACCCATGATGGCGCAGTTCACGGCGATCAGCGGCAGGAAGATACCCAGCGCACCATAGAGCGACGGGGAATACTTCTCGACGGCCATCTCCACGATCTGGACGATACCTGCGATGACGGCGATGAAGAGAATGAAACTCAGGAAGCCCAGGCCCAGCGGGTCGAGCACCTTCGTCTGAAGGAGATAGTTGACGGGCAGCGTGACCACCAGCACGAAGGTGACGGCGGCACCGAGTCCCACCGAGGTCTTCACGTTCTTGGAAACGGCAAGGAACGAGCACATGCCGAGGAAGAAGGCGAATACCATGTTGTCCACGAAGATGGACCGGAAAAATAGACTAATTATATGTTCCATAACTTATATCTCCTCCTTAATTGTTCTCCTTGTAGAAATAGGCACGGTGTACCCAGATGACACATCCCACGAGGATGAGGGCCGTAGCCGACATGGTCATCATACCATTGTTCATGTAGCCAGCCTGATAGACGCTCTCGGGGATGAGCTGGAAGCCCAGCAGCGATCCGCGGCCGAAGAACTCGCGCACGCCACCGACGATGACGAGGATGAGCGCGTAGCCCAGTCCGTTGCCGACGCCGTCGAGGAACGAGGGCCAAGGCTTGTTGGTCATGGCAAAGGCCTCCAGACGACCCATGAGGATACAGTTGGTGATGATCAGACCGACATAGACGGAGAGCTGCACGCTCACGTCGTAGGCGAAGGCCTTGAGCACCTGGTTGACCACCGTCACCAGCGCGGCAACGACCACCAGCTGCACGATGATACGGATGCGGTTGGGGATGGTGTTGCGGATGATGGAGATGATCGTATTGGAAAATGCCGTGATGATTGTTACGGCAAGGCCCATGACGATAGCCGGCTTCAGCTGCGAAGTGACGGCCAAGGCGGAGCAAATACCCAGCACCTGAACCAAGACAGGGTTGTCAAGGTTGAAGGGATTGGTCAGAGCCTCTTTGTTTTGTTTACTGAATAAAGCCATCTTTTCTTACTTAGCATTAAAGAATTTAACATAGGGCTGCAGGCCGCCTTTCTCGGCTTTGAGCATGTCGGCCACACCGTTGGAGGTGATGGTGGCACCCGTCACGCAGTCCACCTGCGTCTTGGGGTCGGTGACCTTCTTCTCCACGGAGAGAGCGACGTGGTCGCGGTCGCCGTTGGCGAAGAGCTCCTTGCCCTTGAACAGGTCCTGCCACTTCTTGTTGTCCTTGATCTCGGCACCCAAGCCGGCAGTCTCGCCCTCATGGTTGAAGTAGGCGCCAAAGACGGTCGTCTTGTCGCCATTGACGGCGATGAAACCGCTGATGGGGCCCCAGAGGCCGTTGCCATAGACGGGGATGACATACTTCGTCTCGCCATCCACCTTGCAGCGGAAGACGACGAGCTTGCCGTCCTTGGCCTCGGCGGAGTTGAGGTGCTGGAAGCCAGCCTCCGTGCCGCCCTGCTTGCCAGCCTCGACCACGTTGCCGTTGGCGTCGATCATGTCGTCGGCCTCGACGAGGTTCTGCCAAAGCTTGGCAGCCTCCTCATTGGTCATGTCGCGGTCCTGGTTGAGCGCATAGAGGATCTGCTTCTGTGTGTCGAGCATCACGTTGGCATCCTGCTGCGGCTTCAAAGCCTGATAGACGGATGCGAGCATCAATGCCACGACCACAACGAGGACGACCGAATAGATGATGGTGTATGAATTGGTGTTTGTTTTCATCTTTCTTTCCTCCTTACTTATTGGTTAGCATTCTTTTGCGCCCCACGCTTGCTGCGGCGGCTGATGTTGCGGTCCACCACGCAGTAGTCGATCAGCGGAGCAAACATGTTGCCGAAGAGGATGGCGAGCATCATGCCCTCGGGGTAGCCGGGGTTCATCACGCGCACCACAACGGCCATGATGCCGATGAGCGCACCATAGACCCACTTACCACTCTCGGTACGGGCCGAGGTGACAGGGTCGGTGGCCATGAAGACGGCACCGAAGCAGAAACCGCCGAGCACGATGTGCTCATACCAGGGGATGCTGCTCATGCCCAGCTGCTCGAAGACCACGGCCATCAGACCGCCGCCGAGGAACACGCTCAGCATGGTCTTCCAGGAGGCAATGCCCGTCCACAGCAGGATCACGGCGCCAATGGCGATGGCGATGACGGAGGTCTCGCCCATGGATCCCGGGATGAGACCGATGATCATGTCGTTGAAGCTGGCGGAGACGTCGGCGTGCTGAGCGATCTCACCCAGCGGAGTGGCCATCGTGTAGCCGTCGGGGGCCTTGAAACCCATACCCAAGATCGGCTCCGTGGCCACCCAGATGGTGTCGCCAGTCATGCTGCTGGGGTAGGAGAAGAAAAGGAACGCACGCGCGAGGAGCGCGGGGTTGAAGACGTTCATACCCGTACCACCGAAGATCTCCTTGCCGATGACGACGGCGAAGGCAACGGCAAGGGCCAGGATCCACAACGGCGTAGAGACGGGGATGATCAGCGGAATCAGGATACCGGAGACGAGGTAGCCCTCCTGGATCTCCTCGCCCTTGTACTGGGCCCAGGCAAACTCGATGCCGAGACCGACAATATAGCTGACGAGAATCTTGGGCAGCATGGCAGCGAAGCCATAGAGGAACATACCCATGAACGTAGCCTCGGCCAGCTTGCCTGCGGCCACGGCGTTCTGGTATCCGATGTTGTACATTCCGAAGAGCATGGCGGGCAACAATGCGATGACCACAAAGCTCATGATGCGCTTCGAGTCGATAGCGTCGTGGATGGAGACACCGCTCTTGGATGTCGTGTGCGGCACATAAAGGAATGTGTCGAAACCATCATAGACACTACGGAAAGCGTGGAGCTTGCCGCCCTCCTCGAAGTTCGGACGTATCTTGTCGAGATAATTTCTAAGACTCATATCTGTAACTTTCTTGTTTAAGCATTTTCTTTACGGAGGATATCAAGACCCTGACGCACAATCTGTTGCAGAGGCAGCTTCGAGCTATCCACAAACTCGGCTAGCGCGAAGTCCTCCGGGCTCACCTCGTAGATACCCAACTGCTCCTGCTTGTCGATGTTGCCCGTGATGATAGCCTTGACAAGGTACTCACCATAGATGTCCATCGGCAGCACGCGGTCGTACTCACCACTCATGATCATGCGGCGCTCGCCACCCTTGATGCGCGCGTCGAGCGTGTACTCCTTCTTGCCCTGCAACCATGAGAAGTAGCTGCGAGAGGTGGAGAACGTGTTGGCACGCGGCATGATCCAACCGGCCAGCTCATCGACGTCGTCGCCCTCGGGGATGGCACAGACCTCGGAGGTGTGTGCGCCCAATACGCTCTCGTCGTTGGCGATGCGGCCCGTGAGCGGGTTGCCGTTGAGCAGACGCACATGGCGGTCGCTCTTCACGTTGCCGTCAATGATCTCCTTCAGCGGCGTGCCGACCAAAGCCTCGACATAGGCGGGAGACTTGATCTCGCTGCCTGCCACGGCTACCATGCGGCGCAAATCGACTTTGCCCGTGTTGAACAGGCGACCGAAGAAGAGCACGGCCGTGGGATCGACCGTCCAGACCGTCTCGCCCTTGTTGACCGGGTCGAGGTGGTTCACCTGCACACCGACGTTGCCGGCAGGACAGGGACCGTCGAAGACCGTCACCTCAGCGTTCTTCGCACCAAGCAGCGCCTGGGAGGTCTGCTGAGCGCCCACGCCAAGATGCACGCGCGCGATGCGCGACAAAGCCGTGATACCAGCCTGGAAGTCCTTCTCCTGGCCCTTCAGCTCCAGCTCGAAGTCGCCCTGCAGCGGCTTGTCGCGGAGGGCGGAGACAAAGATGGCCTTCGGCATCGTGTCGGGAGTGGTGGAGACGGCATAGGGAAGCTGGTCGATGTAGCCGAAGAGACCAGCCTCAAGCAAGGCCTTGACAACGGCAGCTCCATCGAGCTTCGAGGGATCCTTCACACCAAAATCGGCATACTCCTGCTGGGCGTCGGCCTTCACCGTGACGCGGAGCACCTTGCGGCGATCACCACGCACAACAGCCGTCACCGTTCCGCTGACTGGGGACGCAAAGCCCACCTCAGGGAAACGCTTGTTGACAAACAACGCGTCGCCCGCACGGACATGGTCGCCCTCCTTGACGGCCACCTTCGGCGTCACACCAACGAAATCGTCGGGCACGAGCGAGTACTCTGCCGACGGCTTCAAGCGGGTAACGGTCTCTGCGGCACGTCCTTTCAGACGGATGTCCAAGCCCTTACGTAGCTTAATTGTTTCTGACATAGTTGAATCTAGATTGTTATGTAATTTCCTTTGTTCAAACCTCGTTTTGTAATTTTCGTGCAAAATTAACTATTTTCAGCCGATTACGGAAAGTTTTTGCGGAAAACTTTCAAGCGATTTGGGTTTTGTGTGGCAGATGGAGGAAAAAGGACGGGATAAAGGCACAATATTTTGCACGGAACGCCGTTCTGATAGGTATGAAAATGACGAGTTTGCGGCTCTTGCTCTTAGCCGCCCCCTTGGCCGTCCTATCCCTGGCGGCCTGTAGCGACGACGATTCCTTCTCGGCGTCGCCCGACCACCGGCTGGCCTTCTCTGCCGACACGGTAAGTCTCGACACGACCTTCTCCCGCGTGCCCACCACGACCCGCACCTTCTGGGTCTATAACCGATCGGGCGACGGCCTGCGATGCACCAGCGTCCGCCTGCGCAAGGGCAATCAGACGGGCTTCCGCGTCAATGTCGATGGAATGTACCTCGGACAGGCCAGCGGCTATCAGGTCGGCGGCGTGGAACTGCGCAAGGACGACTCGCTGCGCGTCTTCGTAGAGCTGACCTCTGCCGACACCCATTCCGAGGTGCCGGAACTGCTGGAGGACGACCTGGTCTTCACCCTGGAGAGTGGGGTGGAACAGAAGGTCAACCTACGGGCTTGGTCCTGGGACGCCACCCTACTGGATGGTTTAAAGATAAGAAGTGACACGCTGATACAGAGCACAAAACCCATCGTGGTTAAAGGAAACATAGAGGTGGATAGCGCCGCCACGCTCACCATCGGAGCGGGCACGACACTCTACTTCTCCAACCATGCTGGCATCGACGTCTATGGCACGCTGCGCGCCGAGGGAACGCCCGAGGCCAACGTCACGCTGCGCGGCGACCGTATCGACCGCATGTTCGACTACCTGCCCTACGATCGCGTCTCGGGACAGTGGCAGGGCATACGGCTCCACGCCTCTTCTTTCGACAACGAGATCCAATATACCGACCTCCACTCGGCCTACAACGGCATCGTCTGCGACTCCTCCGCGGCCGACCGCACCAAACTCCGCCTCTATAACAGTACGGTGCACAACTGCCAGGGCTATGGCCTCTATGCCGTGGGGTGCCAGCTCGACCTCTACAACACGCAGGTCACCAATGCTTCCATCGACTGCGTCTCCATCACGGGAGGCAGCGTGGTGATGCGCCATTGCACCCTGGCGCAGTTCTTCCCCTTCGACCTTGGAAAGCCCGTGGGCGTGGCGCTCCGCTTCGGCGACCGCTACGAGGGCGACGTGACGATACCGCTGACGCGATTTGACATCTTCAACACCATCGTCACGGGCTACTCCGACGACGAGATCATGGGCAATTTCTCCGACATGAAGACGGCGACCTACTTGTTCGACCACTGTCTGCTGCGCACCGGAGAACCCGAGACGATCGACGAGGCCCACTACAAGGGGGTGATCTGGGAGAACGTCAAGGACACAACGGCCTTCGGACGAAAGAACTTCGTCAAGATCGACTATGACAAGCAGTACTTCGACTTCCACCTCGACAGCGTCTCCCACGCCATCGACTCGGCGGCAGTATCGCCAGAGGGATGGGGACGCACCGACCGCGACGGACTACCCCGCGACGAGCGGCCCGACATCGGATGCTTCGAATATCGGAAGCCTGCAGAGCAATAGGAGCAGTCTCCCGTGCTGCTGGTGCGGGAGACTGCCAGCGCTGCTTGACGCAGGAAGTTCGGCCGTTTTCAGGCTTTAAACTGAAAATTCCGTCCTTTTTCTTTGTCAATTGGAAAAATCGTAGTATCTTTGCACCCGCTTTGAAGCTGAAAGCATTCGGGGTGTAGCGCAGCCCGGTAGCGCTCCTGGTTTGGGACCAGGTGGTCGCAGGTTCGAATCCTGTCGCCCCGACCGAAGAGAGAGTCAGATTAACCCGTTTAATCTGGCTTTTTTTCTTATTCAGAATCCAAGGCGCTCCCTGCTACAGTCTTTTGTATATATAAGCCTATACTATTCAATGAAGAAAAAGCCTGTTGTTTTTTTTCAACAAGGCAAACAACAACCAAGGCGATTGTTTTAAAAGACAAGGCAATTGTTTTAAAGACAAGGCGAATATTTCACAAGATATATACTTTTACTTTAAAAACAAGATGAATATGAAAAGATGGTTGCTTGCGATGGCCCTCGTGGTCTCGGTATTGTCGGTGTGGGGGCAAGGCTGCTGCGCCGACACGGTCACGTTTGCCGGAAGAATAGAGAATGCTGAGTATCAGGTGTGGATCGAGATGGACTTCTACCACAACGACGTCGTCACGCCCGGACAAGAGATCTTCGGCCAGGTGCCGGGCTACTTCGGGGCGAAGCGCGACACGCGCAAGTGGATCTTCGTCGATGCGGAGGTCAAGGGCAAGCAGGCCCGCCTCGTCATCACCAACGACTATGGCAGCGAGGACCTGGAGGCCCGGCTGACGCTGGAGCGCGACGGCACCTACACGCTGGAGCGCCTGAAAGGGAGCACGATGAAGATCGTCGTGGGAGGCAAATGGGTGAACATCCCCAAGAAACTGACATTCAAGCGCCCTGTCGCCACCAAGCCCGCAGCATAGGCAAAGAAGAGGTTGGCAGAGTAGGAACAACCGTAGGCAAAGGAGCGAATGGCGGAGTAGGAACAGCCGTAGGCAAAGGAGTAGGTTGACAGAGTAGGAGCAGTCGTAGACGAAGGAGCGGGCGTTATTCCTTTCCCAGTTCTATGACCGTCATCTCGGGCCATGCGCCCAGCCTGAAGGGGAACGACCCGCCCAGCCCGAGCGACACATAGAGCCACTGCGCTCCCTTGTGGTAAAGGCCTCCCCAGTCCTTGAAGGCAAAGCGGGCCAGGCTCAGCGGACCGATTCGTACCTGCGCGCCATGGGTGTGGCCGGCGAGGGTCAGCGCAATGTCTTTCCTTCCTACCACCTCGGCGCGCCAATGGTTGGGGTCGTGGGAGAGGAGGATCGTAAACATGTCCGGCTCCAGTCCCCGAACCGCCTTCTCGAGGTCTCCCCGGACGGGGAATGGGGGTCTGCCGATATTCTCCACGCCCGCTATGGCGATACGATCGTTGCCGCGCTGGAGGATTCGGTGCTCGTCGAGGAGCAGCGTCCATCCGACGTTGCGGACGACTTGTCCCAGCTGGTGGAAGTTGCGGTCGTGGTATCCCGTCCGTCGCTTCGGCCCATACTTGCAATAGTCGTGATTGCCCAGGATGGCGAAGACGCCGTCGGGAGCCTGGAGCATGGCCAGGTCGTGGCGATAGGGAACGGCCTCGCGCGCCACCTTGTTGACCAAGTCGCCCGTGAAGACCACCAGATCGGCCTCCTGCTGGTTGGCCGTCTCGATGACGCGGCGCACAAAGGGGTTGTGGCGACCGAACGTGCCGAGATGGAAGTCGGAGAGGTGGAGAAGGCGATAGCCGTCGAAGGCGGCGGGAAGAGTAGGGAAGCAGATCTTCACCTGTCTCACCTTCAGTCGGCGCCAGCCCAGCGTCAGTCCGTAGATGGCCAAGAGTTCGGCCGTGACGGCGGCGAGAAGACCCGCCCAGGGTGTGATAATCTGGAAGAGAAGGAAGCAGATCTTGGGCACGACGAAGCAGAGGATGCAGCCGTTGAGCGTGCGCGCGGCAAGACTGTGGCGAAACTCAAACACCAGGGCCAGCCAGGCTGCGGTCAGCAGGGTGGTGGGGAGAAACCACAGAATGCTCACGAGCAAAGGCACCTCTCTGAGGTAGAGGCGCCATATCGACACGTCGGGGAGCAAGGCGGTGAGGAGTATGACGATCAGAAACCGTTTCATATTGTCTTTTCCTTTCTTGTTTATAGAGGTTGTCTTCGCTATTCGTTTTGAGGATGTAAAATTACAAAAAATATTTCAATCTACGGCATAAAACCGAAATTATTTCGACCTGTACGGTTGAAACGGGCTGAAAGCCCAACAGACCATAGCCCAGGGCATCGCCCTGGGTATAATAGCAATCAACAAGACGCCCTGTAAGGGCAAAAGAATTGTTTATAGCCTGCTTCTTTAACGCTTTTGCCCTTTCAGGGCGACAGGTTGGTGTTCATAATTACCCAGGGCGTCGCCCTGGGCTAGGAACTTCTGCCCTTTACCTTTCCCTTCGGCCGGTGACCGTTGGTTCAGGGCGTATTGGGTAATTTCAACCGTACAAGCCTGCATTGTTTTATGGTATCGTCCTGACGACTGCGAAAAATCCAAAACGGCGAAGTGGAAAGATGAAAACGTAAGGTGTAAGGTGTAAGGTTGCAAGTTCCCGAGGACGGTTCACATACGCCTTGTATGTGGATTCTCTTTTTTTACTCCATTTCTATCGCAACGCTCGCAGCATATAGACAAGAAAGCCCCACGACTTGCGTCGCAGGGCAGTATGATTTTTCCCACAAAAATGTTGCGCCTATCCGAGATACTTCATCAGTACGCGGGCGTTGCCGCTCTCGCGGATTTTCTCGATAGCCTTCTCGCGGATCTGCCGTACGCGTTCTCGCGTCAGTCCCATCTCCGTGCCGATCTCCTCCAGTCCCTTCTCGTGGCATCCGATACCGAAGCACTCCGTCACGATCGTGATCTCGCGGTCTTTGAGGGTCTTCTTCAGCACGGCCTTGAGGTCGTCGCTCATCGACTCGAAATCGACGCTGCGGTCGGTACGGCTGTCCTCGCCGCCTGAGAGCATGTCGGCCATGGAGTTGTCGTCGTCGTCACTAAACGGCGCGTCGATACTCATGTGGTGGTTGTCGGCATTCTGGCTCTGGCGGATGCGGCTCTCGTCGATGCCCGTCAGCTCCGAAAGCTCATGGATGGACGGACGGCGGTTGTGCTGCTGGATGAACTCGTTGGTCACCTGGTTGATCTTGGAGATCGCCGACACCTGGTTGAGCGGCAAGCGGACGATGCGACTCTGCTCGGCGATGGCCTGCAGGATGCTCTGGCGAATCCACCATACGGCATAGGAGATAAACTTAAAGCCGCGGGTCTCGTCAAACTTCTCTGCTGCCTTGACCAGGCCGATGTTGCCCTCGTCGATCAAATCGGTCAGCGAGAGACCTTGGTGCTGATACTGCTTGGCTACGGACACGACAAAACGCAAGTTGGCTTTAATCAACTTTTCCTTGGCGCGCTCACCCTTTCTGCCGCCCTTGTGAATCTCCTGCGCAAGTTCTATCTCCTCATCGACGGTGATCATGGGCTCGCGGCCAATCTCTACGAGGTACTTGTCGAGTGCTTCACTGGAGCGGTTGGTGATGCTCTTTTGAATTTTAAGTTGTCTCATGTATTATTTATTTCCCCTTCCTTTTTACCTGATTACTATTGGCTCTATTTCCCCAATATCCATAAAAGGCTCGCAAAGTTACACATTTTTCTTCGATTAGGAGAGGCAAACGACGGGGGGTTAAGAATTTTTGGCTAAACAGTACGCGAAATTAGGCAATGTTATAACACAAACACTGCTTCTCGCCCACGAGAGGGCAGGCCGGCCGCGAGGAAAGCCTACTCGTAGATAGTGGGATCGGGGAGGCCTGCCAGCACAAACGCCTCATGGCGCTCGACGCACGTGCCACACTTGCCACAATGCACGTTTCCGCCCTTGTAGCAGCTCCATGTTTCGGCGTAGTCGATGCCCAGTTGTGCGCCCCGCTTCACGATCTCCGTCTTCGTCAGTTGGGTGTAGGGCGCCACAACCTCCACGCCGACATAGGTTCCGGCCTGCGTGGCGTCGCTGATGGCCCGTATGAATCCAGGGCGGCAGTCGGGGTAGATGGCGTGGTCGCCACCATGGTTGGCTATGAGCACCTTCTTCAGTTCGTGGCTCTCGGCAATGCCCGCCGCGATGGAGAGCATGATGCCGTTGCGGAAGGGCACCACGGTGGAGCGCATGTTGTCGTCCGCATAGTGGCCCTCGGGAATGTCGCCGGCCCCCGAGAGGAGCGAACTCTTGAAATAGTCGTGCATGAAAGCCAGGGGTATCGTGATATGCTTGATACCCAAGCGTTCGCAGTGCAGGCGGGCGAAAGGAATCTCCCGCGCATTGTGGTTGGCACCATAGTCGAACGAGATCGCCAGCGCTATCTCATCCGCCTTGTCATAGAGCAGCGTGATGGAGTCGAGTCCACCACTCACAATAATCACAGAATCTTTCATCGCCTGCAAAGGTAGTGCAAATCGAAGACAATACAAAAAGAATCTCATTCTTTTTTATTGTTGAGACGCAGCCTACCTTATTTAAAAGGTAGTGCAAATCGAGACGCAGCCAACCTTGTTTAAGTAGTGCAAATCGAAGACCGAGTATGGAAACAACAAATACAACTTTTACAACAAGTAACAACGCGCTACGCGTGTCAAAATCTTGCTGCAAGGTAAACAACAAGAACAACGCTTCGCGAGGACACCCGAGGACACCCAATATATAGGGTGCAAAATGAAAAGAATAAAAGAAGGGGATAAAAGAAGAGGATAAAAGAAGAGGATAAAAAAAGAGACTGCCGCAAAGCAATCTCTTGTCGAAGTGGGTGGTGATGGATTCGAACCACCGAAGCTAGAAGCAGCAGATTTACAGTCTGCCCCATTTGGCCACTCTGGAAACCACCCGTGCTTTTGATTGGAAAGGCGATTGGTGGGCGTTGACGGATTCGAACCGCCGACCCTCTGCTTGTAAGGCAGATGCTCTAAACCAACTGAGCTAAACGCCCGCTTGTTTTCAAAAGCGGGTGCAAAGTTACCCGTTTTATCCGATACTACCAAATTTTTCTCTTAGTTTTGTTTAAAAATTAACATCCTTTAAAACGCGATTCCATACATAGAGTTATCAGGAAATCCGCCCCCTTGGGGCTTGCAGTCGAATTGTAGCAATAATTATTCAATATACTTTGGACGGGTCAGACTTTTTTAGTAACTTTGCACTCGGTTAACATATAGTGTTATGAATTTAAAAGTTCGTCTGGCCGCAATGAACTTCCTTGAGTTCGCTGCATGGGGCGCCTATCTTACGTCGATGGGCACGTATTTGGTCACGATCGGCATGGCCACGCAGATCGGTTGGTTCTATGCCATTCAAGGAGTCGTCTCCATCTTCATGCCCGCCTTGATGGGTATCGTCGCTGACCGCTGGATACCCGCTCAGCGCCTGTTGGGATACTGCCACCTGCTGGCTGGTCTGCTGATGCTCGCCACCGCCTATGCGGGGCAGCAGGGGCTCCACGACCTCCTCTTCCCGATCTACGCCCTCTCCGTAGCCTTCTACATGCCCACGCTCGCCCTGAGCAACTCCGTGGCCTACAACGGACTGACACAGACCGGGATGGACACCGTCAAGCATTTCCCGCCCATCC
>ULUW01012018.1_pt1 | contig 40021 bp, 27 predicted proteins | sample 1959041 | NCBI WGS metagenome assembly ULUW01 (sample SAMEA4835775, study PRJEB28245) | human gut metagenome | biome: gut microbiome; material: fecal sample | place: Denmark | collected 2008
ACTTCACCTCCCCCGTAGCGAGCATCTTCTCATAATAGGAACTCATAGAACAAATCCATGCCTATTTATTAGGAAAACTTAATGTTTCACTAATAAACGAATAGAAATGGAATTTGACAAATTTGAAGAGTTCCTAAGCCAAGGCAATATGGCTAAGAACACGATTTCGGCATATCTGTATGCCTTGAAGGAGTTTGGCTCTCGACACAAAGAGTTGAACAAGAGAAACTTGTTGGTTTACAAGACCTACTTGATTGAGACTTACAAACCAAAGACGGTGAACCTCCGTATTCAGGCGTTGAACAAGTACCTTGTATTTGTAGGCAAGACTAAGCTCCGCTTGAAGTCGGTCAAGGTGCAGCAACGTTCTTATTTGGAGAATGTCATCAGTAATGCCGACTACACCTTCTTGAAGAACAAGTTGAAGAAGGAAGACAACTTGGAGTGGTACTTTGTGGTGCGTTTCTTAGCTGCGACTGGTGCCAGAGTGAGCGAACTTGTGCAAATCAAGGTTGAGCACGTGCAAGTAGGCTATTACGACATCTACACTAAGGGTGGCAAGATACGCCGTATCTATATCCCCAAGACGCTGTGCTCCGAAACCGAAAAGTGGTTGCAGACAACAAAGCGCACAAGTGGCTATCTCTTTCTCAATCGCTTTGGTGAGCGCATCACGACAAGAGGTATATCACAGCAGTTGAAGAACTATGCCGTAAAGTATGGCTTGAACGAGAAAGTGGTTTACCCTCACTCATTCCGCCATCGCTATGCCAAGAATTTCTTGGAGAAGTTCAACGACATAACCCTGCTTGCCGACCTCATGGGACATGAAAGCATTGAAACAACACGTATCTATCTGCGAAGAAGTAGTTTGGAGCAACAAGAAATCGTAGATAAGGTTATTACTTGGTAAAATGCCTATAAAGGTTCATAGGAATAAGAGTAGAAAGAGATGCAGGTCTCTTTCTACTCTATCCATGTAAAACGTTTTATCATATGACATGCATATATTAACGACAACAAATCTATATGTCAGTAAATCATGTTATCATCATATATGCAATTCTTTATTTACGATAGGTTGGGCCGGATACTCGACTTTGGAGAAGTATCCCCCGACAGGCAAGTACTTTCGATAGTAACTCGAAAGGTTTTAAGTTACTCAAAACATACCTTGCTGTGTCTTTATGGACACAATGTTTTGGCAAGAATAAATCTAACACCATTGAAAACACTGCGGAGGTTCGCCCAGTGGCTGGAGGCGCAAAGCCTCCAAGGAACGGCTCATTTTCTTTTATGCTAAAGGATGAAAACGAAAAAATCCCGAAGAATGAGTCTCCTTGAATGTCATTCCTCGGGATGAACAAAAAAGTATTCCTATCCCAACTTCAACACTTATAGGTTGAAGTTGGGTTAAAGCCAACGGCTGCCACAACCACTTGAAACTCAAAATAAAAGCATCTTCTGCTATTTTTTGCTTTTTTAGACGTTATTTTCGAGGAAAGTAGCTGTTTCTTCTGTATTTTTTTTCGTTAACTCGTCAGTCAGTGCATACTTCCGTTTTTTTAATTACTTTTGCAATGAATTTCAGAGAATAAGCAGCTTAGGCCTTGTATTTAGGATTGAACAAGCAGCAAGCGAGCTCACAGCTTCGATGCTATCTGCCTTGTCTGCCTTTACTGAACAGAACAATACAAAAACTCCATTCATGTTGAAAACTTTTTCGTCCATACTCATTGCATGCAGTGCCCTGGCTCCGCTCACAACCGCAGCCGAAACCATTGCAGCCGACACGCTCTGCGCTGCGGAATCTTTTCCCCGAAACGAGACAGACGTTCATTCGCATACCCCTTCGAACAATAGCCACTCCACCGGCAACATGTGGCAGCGCGCTGCCAAAGGCATTCAGTATCGTGCTACGGCACAGGTGAATGCAGCCGACGGTATGGCGCCGTTGTGGCTGACTTCAAACCGTTATGGCTTGTCGTCGGTCGATGGGTCAAACGGCTATTTGCGTGTGGCGCTTGAACGCTCCGTTATGCGCGACTCTTTGAGCAAATGGCGTTTAGGTTATGGGGCTGACGTGGCGGTGGCCTATAACTTCACGAGTACCGCAGTGGTGCAGCAGCTTTATGCCGACTTTGATTACAAGCTGGTGCGCCTCACAATCGGTGCCAAGGAACAGCCTATGGAGTTTAAGAATCAGGAACTCAGTTCGGGTAGCCAAACGCTTGGTATCAACGCACGCCCCATTCCGCAGGTGCGCATCGGGTTGCCTGAATATTGGAACATATCCGGCCGTGGAAACTGGGCGGCCATCAAGGGTCACATTGGCTATGGCATGATGACCGACGGACGTTTTCAGCGCGACTATTTGACTTCTCCCGGTGCACAATACGCGCGCAAGGTTCTTTTCCACTCAAAAGCGGGTTATCTGCGACTGGGTAACGAGGAGAAGTTCCCCATTACCTTTGAAGGTGGATTGGAAATGGCCTGTCAGTTTGCCGGCACCATCCATTACAAGCCCAATGCCGACGGAACGCAACGTGCACCCGAAAAGATGCCCCACGGATTTCGCGATTTCATCGACGCTACTTTGGGCATTGGTGGCGACCCGAGCGACGGCATTTATGCCAATGCCACGGGCAACACAGTGGGTAGCTGGCTTTTCCGCTTGAACTACAAGGGCAAGAACTGGCGTGTCAGTGCCTACCTCGACCATTACTTCGAGGACCATTCGCAAATGTTTTGGGAATATGGTTGGCGCGACGGTCTTTACGGCATCGACATCACCCTGCCCCGCAACCGCTTTGTAAGTTCGGTGGTATATGAATACCTGAAAACCACTTACCAGAGTGGTGCCCTCTACCACGACCACACGCCGGGACTGGCCGACCAAATCAGTGGTTCCGACAACTACTACAATCATGGCATTTACGGTGGTTGGCGTCATTGGGGCATGGCCATCGGTAACCCGCTTTACGTTTCACCGCTCTACAAGAACAATGGTACGCTGAACTTTATCGGCACTCGCTTCAAAGCGCATCACCTGGGTTTGAGTGGCGACCCGCTGCCTTCGCTCCACTACCGTTTGCTCTACTCGCACGAACGCAATTTGGGTAACTACGGCTCAACCAGTTTGGCTGCACTGACCAACCACAGCATGTTGGCCGAAGTGCATTTCTCGCCCGAACGTTTGGGCCGGTTAAACACTCGCGGTTGGACTGCCGGCTTGGCCATTGCGCTCGACCGCGGTGACTTGGTGGGCAACAACTTCGGTGCTCAACTCACTTTGGGTTATTCGGGTCTGTTCGGTAAATAATCATCGCCTCCGTTGTTGTCTCTTCCCCCTCTAAAGGGCTGACGTTGTGCGTCACAGTTTGTATGCCCCAATGGAGAGGCTACCCTACATTTGAAACTGCACATCTAAGTCGCCTTTTCACTGATAGATATTCAGTGAAAAGGCGACTTTTTTTTTGTTTTCTACATGTATTCTGTACCTTGTATTCACCGATTGTTTGCTACGCTGTGATGCAAAGTTTCTGGTTCGTTTGCACGCAATGCCTTTTCACCTGAACTCATTTATGGAGTAAATATTAAACGAGTTTCTGGTTCAAAAGTGAAATAAAATAAAAAATCAGACAAGCATCCGCCATCGTCTTTCAGCATATCGGGGCATGGGGCTGCGCATCTGAAAAAATCATTCCAAGTTTGTGGAAATTAGTTCCGAGCCTGTTGAAATTAGTTCCGAGCCTGTTGAAATTAGTTCCGAGCTAGTTTTGAGAATATCGGAACTATTGAAAACCAGCACTTTCAAAAAACTGCCAATCGTTGTTTCCCGAACGTATGTTTCTGTATGGAATCAAAGAAGCAGGGAAATGAACCATTTTGTTTTAATTAAGTATTTTGTTAAAACCAATACGAAGTGTACGCCCCTTACTCACTTTAAAGCATGCACTTGTTTTTCGACGCAAATTCACGAAATACGCTCCAGAAAACAGGAAAGCAGCCCCCGAATGACGCATGGCCGGAGAATGGGCATAGGGATATTTTAAATACGTGGACGGCATGCCATATTTTGACACTAAAGGCCGGGAATTAACAAGGAGGTAAAAAAAAGAGGCTGCGACTTAGCGTATCACTTTTCTTTTTGTACATTTGCGCCCGCAAATGAAACTTAACTGGCTTATATTGTTGATTGTTGCGTTGCTTTCGGCATCGCTCACTTACATGACAAATACAGCAGATGCCGCAACCCCAAACGAGGTTACGACACCTGCCGCCAATGGTATGCCGCTAACCGACCAAGACGATGACAACCGCTCTCGGCATGGCATACAGAGTTTGTCTGCTTGCCCGATTATTTCTTTCGCTTCCCTAAGTGTCGGTGAAGAACATGGCAGGGGAAACAGCGGAAACGCTTCGCTGTTCAAACTGCATGCTTGGCTGACGTGTCATAATTCCGATGTGCTCCACACGCTTGGTGACATTGCAACGCCGCATGCAAACCGCATATGTTACTACATTTACCACAGAAACCTCCGCATTTAATAGTCGACAAAACAACTGCCTTTTCTCCCCCATCGCGCTTGGCAGTTTGCGTATTTCGCATTTTCTCATTTACTTTTAAGTAGGTGTTCAAAATTATTTAATATAATTCTATCGAAGTATTTTTACTTTGAATCACGTTCTTGCACCGCATTTGTTTGCTCTGTGCTCAGTCACATAGCCCGCTATGCTCCTTCGCACAGAACAAACAACTACGGCACAATAACGCAATTCAAATGTAAAAATAATTTTGAACACCTACTTAAATGCTGACTTTGAACACTTTCAGAGTCTGCACCATGTGTTAAGTAGTAATTTACAAAATCATGACAAAAAAACTGGTAAACATATACCGTAATGCTTTGAAAACAGTCAGACGTAAATTGATGAAAACCTCGTTAGAACAGTTCATTTGTTTCGGAGTGAAGTCTGATATGCCTCAAAAGCAAATTATGGCTGTGTATGCAGGTTATTCGCTGATAGGCACCATGCTGCTGTTACTGCCCGTTTCGTCGAAGTGCGATATTCCGTTCATCGACCATCTGTTCACCGTGGTCAGTGCCATATCTACCACCGGACTGGCCACTGTCGATGTAGCCTCAGCTTATACTTTTTTTGGTCAGTTCGTCATCCTGCTGCTGATTCAAATGGGTGGTTTGGGCTACATGACGCTTTCATCGTACGTGATGCTGAAACTCACCGGACGGTTCGGCAGCGACAAGGCCAAACTCTTTCAAATTCAGTTTGCCGTTCCCGATACTTTCGATTCGGAGGTGATGCTGAAAAGCATTGTGAAATATACATTCTCCTTTGAGCTACTTGGTTTTGTGCTGCTCTGTCCTTACTTTCTGTTGCAAGGCACAGCCCAACCGGTGTGGTCGGCTATGTTTCACTCCGTGTCGGCGTTCTGTACGGCAGGATTCAGCATTTACTCCGACAATTTGATGCAGTTTCAGTCGGATGTGTATGTCAACGTCGTCATCATGGTGCTGTGTATCGCCGGTGCCATGGGTTTTATCATGATGACCGACATTAGCAAATGGATTACGCAAAAGCATTACAAAATCAGTTTTACCACCAAGGTAATCATGTCGATTACCGGCCTGCTGGCCCTGTGGGGAACCGTCCACTTGTACTTTTGCGAAGATTCATTTCAGCATCTGCCCGTGGGCGAACGGTGGATGGCTTCGCTGTTTCAGTCCATTTCGGCCATGACTACGGTGGGCTACAACACTGTCGACGTAAGCCAAATGGTTCCCATTTCGCTGCTGATACTTACCATCACCATGTATATCGGTGCATCGCCATCGGGCACAGGCGGCGGCTTGAAGTCTACCACGATTTCGGCATTATATGCCTACACAAAATGCACTTTGGAGTTTCGCAACAAAGTTTCGCTTTGCGGCAATGTCATTCCACGCTACCGCATTACTTCGGCCCTAACCACCGTGTTGTTCTACACCTTTATTCTTTTCGTTGGCATTTACCTGATTGGTTTGTTTGAACCCGACGATGCCGACTTTCTGAAAATTTCTTTCGAGGCTGTGTCGGCTTTGGCTACTGCCGGACTGACTTCGGGCATTTTGTCGGACATTACCATTGGCAGCAAAGTGGTACTCGTTTTGCTCATGTACATTGGGCGTGTGGGGGTAATTACCTTTGGCAATGTCATGCTGGCCGGCAAGGAAGAGTCTATCAAGGGAAAGCACGACATAGCTGTGTAGCAAAAGGCATTACTGGCTGACTGCATGGCACACTGTAACGAAGGCATTTGTTCAGCCCTAAACCACTAAAAAAAGAGCAGCAAACAAGCTCCTGACGGGGAACTCGTTTGCTGCTCTTTTTGTTTGCAGGGTAAATAGCTTTTGGGGCGTTCTGACATGAAAAACGATTTTTTGCTGAATAGATGCGAAGTTATTTATCAAATTACGCTCATTAAGTAATAATTGCACAGCTGAGCTAACAAAACAAAGGATGAAATTTTAAAGATTTTTACACTCAAATTATTTGGAGCGCATTTGAAAAACCCATAGATTTGCGAAACAACCTATCCTTAAAACCTTATAGCCATGAAAATAAATTGTTCGCAGGCCGGAACCCTGGAATCCGGCGACATAATGATTCAGATTTTTCCCGCTGAACATCCCGGACTTGAAATTAACCTTGAAAGCACCGTGGCTTATCAGTTTGGCGAACAAATTAAAAACGTCATCAAAGAAACTGTGGGCGAATTGGGTGTGACGGATGCCCGCATCGAAGCCATTGACAAAGGCGCACTCGACTGCACCATCCGTGCCCGTACAACGGCCGCCGTGGTTCGTGCCACCGGCGTGGACGTTTGGCAGGATTAAGAAACCTGTAAAAAAAAGACTGAGCCTAAACGCTCAACAAAGGGCAACGGGCACAGCAAGCCGGTTTCACATGCCGCGTTCATTGCAGTTTCTGCCTTCTCCGTTTTAAAAAAAAGAATTAAGCGGTTCCCGTTTTTTTCTCTGATTGCTGATTTTCTTTACATTCAACCCCCTTAAATCATTCAGCAGATGCAAAGACTAAGAAGAACCATGATGTTCGTGCCGGGAAATAATCCGGGCATGATGGCCGATGCACATATATACGGTCCCGACTCCATAATGCTCGACCTCGAAGACTCCGTTACGATGGCCGAAAAGGATGCGGCACGACTGCTTGTGTATCAAGCACTGAAAACAGTAGATTACGGCAACACCGAAATGGTGGTGCGCATTAACCCCCTCAATACTCCGTACGGAAAAAAAGACATCGAAGCTGTGGTGAAAGCCGGTGTGGACGTGATTCGTATGCCTAAAACCGAAACTGCCGAAGAAGTGGTTGAGGTGGAACGCGAAATTGAACGCGTCGAACGCGAATTGGGCTGCGTGGGACGTACCAAAATCATGGCTGCCATCGAAAGCACACTTGGCATTGTCAATGCGTATGCCATTGCTACGGCTTCGCCCCGCATGATGGGCATCGCATTGGGAGCCGAAGATTATTGCGCCAACCTCAAAGCGCAACGTACTCCGGGTGGCGACGAACTACGCCTGGCGCGCGAAACAATCGTTGTGGCTGCACGTGCAGCAGGCATCGATGCACTCGACACCGTTTACTCGAACCTGAACGATATGGAAACCTTCCGACAGGAGGTGGAATACATCAAAACATTGGGATTCGATGGAAAATCAATCATCAACCCGCGACAAATCGAAGTAATCAACGAAGTGTTTGCACCCAAGGAAAAGGAAATTACCAAAGCGCGGGCCATCATTGCTGCTATCAAGGAGGCCGAGGCCAAAGGCTCGGGTGTTATTGCACTGAACGGTAAAATGATTGACCGCCCCGTGGTTATCAGGGCACAACGTACCATCAATCTGGCCATTGCATCGGGTATTTTAAAAGAGGAGGACTTATGAACACGATCAAAGAACGCGCCGCTGCCATTGCTGCTGCAGCGCAAAAACTAAATAGTGCCGTGTACAATGCTTCCAATGATCATGGCAAAATAACGGAAGCTCGAACAGTTGCACAACAACATAGCCCCAAACTGGTGAGCCTGGAGGAGGCTATCAAACAGAGCGGACTGAAAGATGGCATGACCATTTCGTTTCACCATCATTTCCGTGGCGGTGACAAGGTGGTTAACCTCGTGGTCGGCAAACTGGCTGAAATGGGATTCAAAAATCTGCATTTGGCTGCATCGAGTTTGCTCGATACGCACGAACCGCTCATCGAACACATTAAAAATGGCGTAATCACTCAAATATCTACTTCGGGACTGCGCGGCGAACTGGCACGCCAAATTTCACTGGGTTTGATGGAAAACCCGGTTGTTTTCCGTAGCCACGGTGGACGCGGAGCGGCTATTGCCAAGGGCGAACTGCACATTGATGTGGCTTTTTTGGGTGCTTCGTCGTCCGACCCTCTGGGCAATGCCTGCGGTTATTCGCGCTCTGAAAATGCACAGTCTATCTGTGGTTCGCTGGGCTATGCGCTACCCGATGCCGAATATGCCGACAAGGTGGTGATTCTGACCGACGACCTGGTGAATTACCCGAACACGCCGGCTTCGATTTCTGAACGCTACGTCGACTACGTTGTTCAGGTTGACAGCGTGGGCGATTCGTCAAAAATCGCTTCGGGTGCCATTCGCGATACCAAAAACCCGCGCGACATTCTGCTGGCCAAACAGGCTGCCAAGGTGATTGAACACAGTGGCTATCTGACGCCCGGCTTCAGCATACAAACCGGATCGGGCGGTGCCTCACTGGCTGTGGTGAAATACTTGCGTAATGCCATGGTTGAACAAAACATCAAGGCTTCGTTTGCCTTGGGCGGCATCACGGCACACATGGTGAAACTGCACGAAGAAGGACTCATCGAACGACTCATTGACGTACAATCGTTCGACAAAGTGGCTGCCGAATCACTTAAAAACGATGCCATGCATCAGGAAGTGTCGGCTTGCGAATATGCCAGTCCTGACGAACCCGGTTCGGCGGTTCACTACCTCGACATCGTGATTCTTTCTGCGCTCGAAGCCGACGTTAATTTCAATGTCAACGTGCTGGTAGGTTCCGACGGTATTATTCGCGGAGCCATTGGCGGCCATCCCGACACGGCTGCCGACTCGGCACTTTCAATCATTGTTTGTCCGCTGTTGCGCGGCCGCATACCGTGTATTGTCGACGAAGTTACCACCCTCATCACTCCGGGAAGCAGTGTCGACGTTATCATCACCGAATACGGTATTGCCGTGAATCCGCGTCGCCCCGAATTGGCTGAAAAACTTCGCTCGGCCGGGCTGAACGTCGTTGACATCACAACCCTGCGCGACAAGGCACTCAGCATCATCGGCCAACCGGCACCGCTGCCTTTCGGCGACCGCACGGTGGGTGTGGTGATGAACCGCAACGGCGCGGTGATGGACGTAATTCACAATATCATCGAACCTGAACCTTAAAACAATTAAGCAGGTGTTCTCAAATTAAAGTCCAATTACTTCAATAGCATTAGAAACCTAATTTTGAACGAAATCGTCTGAACTTTTATGAAATTCAAGATTTGCCTTAATTTTTGAGGCGTTTTTGGGCCTTGAAGAAGGAGTGTAGCGAGCTACACGACTGATGAAAGGTCAAAAAACGGCCAAAAAGAAAGGTGAAGATTGAATTTAGAAGAGATAAATCTTCAAATCAAATCTTCGTCAGAAAAGTTTAGACGACTTCAACACCTGCTTACCTTTTTCTACACTATGTCTGCCATTACTCTCGACGATATGCTTGCGGCACGCGATGCCCGCTGCTGCAAACAACGCCAGTTGCTTAAAGCGCACCCCGATGCTACGCTCGTGGTACTGACGGTGGTGTTGCCGGGAAACGAAAAGCGAAACGACACTTCGCTTCAGGTGGCACGTGCTGCCGTTAAAGCTGTGACCCAGGCATTGCACACTGACATTCAGCATGCCGAACAACACGACCTGCCTACGGGCTTCGAAGCCTATTGGACGGTGAGGGGCGAACTGAAAACGGTGAAACTGAAAATGGTAGAACTGGAAGAAAAACATCCCTTGGGCCGCTTGTTTGATTTAGACGTGATTGCTCCTGATGGCATTCCGGTGAGCAGACAGGAAGTGGGCTTTGCCGCTCGTCGCTGTTTGCTTTGTTCAAACGAAGCACGCTTTTGCATGCGTAACCGCACGCATACCTATGCCGAAATTCTGGAACACATCAAACGTATGACGGATGCTTACTGTGACTGATTGCCTGCTGACCCTGCCGAATGGCGAAATGCACCCCATCGTGTGGCGCGAAATTCCGCTGAACTCCACTTACTTTCTGAAACAGGTTGACCACTTATTGACAGACAACGAACTCAACCGGCCACCACTCGACTACCTCATTGGTATGTACGACGAAGAAACTGACGAGTTGCTGGCTTGTGGCGGATTGGGTGGAAGTACCATTCAGTGTGTGGCAGTTTCTCCGGCTGCGCGCAGTTTGAATTTGGCCGGTAAAATAGTAACCTTGCTGCTAACTCGCGCTTCGCAAGCCGGGCTAAGCAATGTCACCGTATTTACCAAACCCGAAAACAAGGCACTGTTCATAAGCATGGGATTTCACCTGGTGGCACAAGCCCAACGAGCCATTATGCTGGAACACGACCGACGCGCGCTCAAACGCTATGTCGATTACCTGACGTCGCTGCAACGCGGCGGTGTGTGTGGCGCCATTGTCATGAATGCGAACCCGCTGACTCGCGGACATCTATACCTGATAAATCGGGCTCGCGAACAGGTGGACCACCTCTTTATCATCCTCGTTGCCGACAATCCGCACAACTTGTTCAGCTATGCCGAACGCCATGAAATATTGGAAAAGGCTGTGCAGACAATGAACAACGTCACCTTGGTCGAGGGGAGCATCTACTCTGTTTCGGCAGCTACCTTTCCCTCGTATTTCATCAAGGAAAAGTCGGCTGTTTCTGCCACGCACATCGAGTTGGACTTAAACCTTTTCGCCGAACATCTGGCTCCGGCGCTGAAAGTGAGCAAACGCTTTGTGGGTTCCGAACCCGACGACGAACTGACCGCTTCCTACAACGAGGGAATGCACCGCCTACTACCGACACAGGGTATCGAAGTAATCGAAATTCCGCGCTGCAAACAGGCTGCTGAGGATAACTGCATTTCTGCCTCCCGTTTGCGTAAGGCACTGACCGGCGGAAAACTGCTGCAAGCCCTTGATTGGGCCGCTCCCGAAAGTGTTCCTTTCATTTGGAGCAAAGCTGCCACTGCTGCCTTACAGGCCGAACTTGACCTTACCCCGAAACCCGGACTAGTGGATAGGCACAACAGCGGAGCACATTCTGACATGGACTATGCCTTGATGCGAAGCAGCATCTGTGCGCTCGGTCAGTCATTCTGCCGCATTGCCGAAGTAGCTTCACACACTCCGACACTGCCCGACTGCACGCAGTTGGCCGCCATCGGCCGCGAAGGCGAACAGCAAATGCTGAAAGCCACTCGGGGAGTGAACACCCACAAAGGGGCACTATTTGCCATGGGACTTACGCTGGCAGCTGCAGTACACCTGCACACCACGAAACTACCGCTCAATACTGAGCATTTACAAAATACCATAGCTCGCCTTGCCGCTTGTTTTACGCGTCCGGCCGATACCCACGGAGCAACCATACATCGCCAATACGGAGTGCCTGGTGCGTTAGACAATGCTCGAACCGGCTATGCGCAGCTATTTAACCAATGGCTTCCTTTTTGGAAACAACAGCAGCACACTCCCGATGCGCTCTACCGACTGTTGCTTTACATCATGTCGACGTTAGACGATACAAACGTATTGCACCGAGTGGGCAACCGGCGTGCTGCAGAAGTTAAATCCGAAGCCAAACACCTGCTTGAAAATTTCACGCTCAATCAATTAGAACAACTTGACCGTATTTATATAGAACAAAACATTTCGCCCGGCGGAGCAGCCGACATGTTGGCACTTACGCTTTTTATTGCGGCTGTCTGTACGGAATAATCTTCGAAAAACATAACCTTAATCGCCACTTGCTTTGAAAACTTGCCTGATTGCCTGAAGCAACGAAGTTTTTCACAGCAAACGGACTAACCATCTAAAACCAGTTTTGATTATGATAGAACTGATTAACCAAGGCGTTTATCTGCTTAACGGCACTGAAATCCGCACCAATGCACAGGGTATGCCCTGCGCTGATGAAGCCCGCGAAAACACCATTACTTACCAGATTCTGCGTCAGCACGATGTCGATGGTGCAAAAGGTAAAAAAATGCGCATCCGCTTCGACGCCATGATGAGCCACGACATTACCTATGTAGGCATTATCCAAACGGCGCGCGCTTCAGGACTTGAAAAATTCCCACTGCCATACGCCATGACCAACTGCCATAATTCACTCTGTGCAGTAGGTGGTACCATCAACGAAGACGACCACGTTTTCGGACTTTCGGCAGCAAAAAAATACGGCGGCATTTACGTGCCGACGAACATGGCCGTGATTCACCAGTATGCTCGCGAAGCCATGGTGAAATGCGGTAATATGATTTTAGGTTCCGACTCACACACGCGCTACGGCTCATTAGGCAATATGGGCGTTGGCGAAGGTGGTGGCGAACTTGTGAAGCAGTTGCTGCACAACACTTGGGACATCAATGCGCCCGAAGTGGTGCTGGTATGGCTCGAAGGGGCACCCAAGCGCGGTGTTGGTCCGCACGATGTGGCCATTTCTATGGTAAAGGCGGTGTTCGACAATGGCTTTGTCAAGAACAAAGTGCTTGAATTTGCCGGACCGGGCGTGAAGAACCTGCCGATTGACTTTCGCAACGGTATCGACATCATGACTACCGAAACCACTTGCCTGAGCAGTATTTGGATTACCGACGAGGAGGTGAAACACCATTACGAAATACACCGTCGGCCCGAGGACTTCCGCGAACTGAAACCGGGTGCCACGGCCTACTACGATGGTATGATTCGCATCGACCTCAGTCAGCAGGAATGTATGATTGCTCTGCCCTATCACCCCTCGAATGCCTATACCATTCACGAATTGCAGGCAGACCCCGAACGCATTTTGCGCGAGGTGGAGGAAGATACCCGCAAACGCTACGGTGACAAAGTGCAGGTGGATTTGCTCAGCAAAATACACAACGGTAAGGTACAGGCCGACCAGGGCATCATTGCCGGCTGTTCGGGCGGTACTTACGACAACTTGAGCCAGGCTGCTGCTATCCTCAAGGGTAAATCGACGGGCAACGACTATTTCAGCCTCTCGGTATTCCCGCAGTCTGTACCTGTTTCGATTGCTACGACGCGCAGCGGCATCAACGAGGAATTGCTCGAAGCCGGTGCTGTTATCAAACCTGCCTTCTGTGGCCCATGCTTCGGTGCGGGCGACGTGCCGGCCAACAACGGACTGAGCATCCGACACACCACGCGCAACTTCCCGAACCGCGAGGGTTCGAAACCCGGACAGGGACAGATTTCGCTCGTTGCCTTGATGGACGCTCGCTCCATTGCTGCCACTGCGGCCAATGGCGGTGTGATTACAGCGGCTACGGATGTGGCATACACCGATGAACATAAGCCTTACGAATTCGACGCTCGCATCTACGACCGCCGTGTGTTCTACGGTTATGGACATGCCAATCCTGATGAGGAACTGCGCTACGGACCGAACATCAAGGACTGGCCCGAAATGTTTGCCATGAAGGACAACCAGCTGCTTGAACTCGCTGCCGTTATCCACGACCCCGTCACCACGACCGACGAACTCATTCCTTCGGGCGAAACGTCAAGCTACCGCTCTAATCCGCTGAAACTCTCGGAATTTGCCCTTTCGCGTCGTGTGCCTGAATACGTGGGCCACAGCAAACGCATACATCAGGACGATTTGGACTGCCGTGCCGGCAAATGTCCCGAACCTATACAGAAGGTGCTCAATCAGGTTGGTGCCACAACGGAAAACACTTCGTTCGGCTCTTGCGTATTTGCCAACCGTCCGGGCGACGGTTCTGCTCGCGAACAGGCTGCCAGCTGTCAGAAGGTGCTGGGCGGTGATGCTAACATTTGCTACGAATACGCCACCAAGCGATACCGCAGCAACTGCATTAACTGGGGCATTGTGCCTTACACGATTGATGCCGAAACTCCGTTCAACTACGAACCGGGCGACTATGTATTTGTTCCCGGCATTCGTCAGGCTATGCTCGATGGCAAGGAGGAAATCGACGCCAAGGTCATTTCATCTCAAGGTATCACCGACATCAAGTTGCACTTTGCCAATCTCACGCAGGCCGAGCGCGAAATCCTTGTCGAAGGTTGCCTGATGAACTACTACCGCAAGGCTTTACCGAAATAAACAGGAATCAACGCTTTTTGAATTTAAGGATAAAAACTTAAAAAACGCAACCCGTGCAGTGCCCGGGTGTCCACATACCGGGCACTGTACATTCTTTCATTTTTCCACTTATTATTCACCTTTTAAATGTCCTCTAAAATCCCTGTTATTCATTCGATAAGGGACGAGGCGCCAGTTTTTTACCATGGAAAAAATTAAAATGACTACGCCGCTTGTTGAAATGGACGGCGACGAAATGACTCGCATATTGTGGAAGATGATTAAGGACGAACTCATTCTGCCCTTTGTCGATCTGAAAACCGAATACTACGATTTAGGATTGAAGCACCGCGATGAAACGGGTGACAAAATCACCGTCGAAGCTGCCGAAGCCACCAAGAAATATGGCGTTGCCGTGAAGTGCGCCACCATTACGCCGAATGCTCAGCGCATGACGGAGTACGAACTGCACCAAATGTGGAAGAGCCCCAACGGCACCATCCGCTCCATTCTCGACGGAACGGTATTCCGCACCCCTATCACCCTGCCGACCATCAAACCGGCTGTGCGCAACTGGCAGAAACCCATTACCATTGCTCGTCATGCTTACGGTGATGTGTATAAAAGTGTAGAAATCCGCACCGAGGAAGAGGGTACGGCTCGATTGGTTTACGACACCAAAAGCGGTAAACACGAAGAAATCGTGATTCATGAATTCAAGGGCCCCGGCGTGTTGCAGGGTATGCATAACACCGACAAGTCCATCCGCTCCTTTGCCCACTCGTGCTTCAAGTTTGCCATCGACATGAAGGAAGACCTTTGGTTCTCGACCAAAGACACCATTTCAAAGAAATACGATGCTCGCTTCCGCGAAATTTTCGACGAAGTGTATGCCGAGTACAAGGACGACTTCGAACGCCTGGGCTTGACGTATTTCTACACGCTGATTGACGATGCAGTAGCCCGCGTAATCCGCAGCAACGGTGGTTTCATCTGGGCTTGTAAGAACTACGATGGCGACGTCATGAGCGACATGGTTTCCACGGCCTTCGGTTCGCTGGCCATGATGACTTCCGTACTCGTTTCGCCCGACGGCAACTACGAATACGAGGCTGCCCACGGCACCGTAACGCGCCATTATTACAAGTATTTGAAAGGCGAGGAAACGTCGACCAACCCCATGGCCACCATCTTTGCATGGTCGGGTGCATTCCGCAAACGCGGCGAATTGGACAATCTGCCCGAACTCACCCGCTTCGGCGAACAGCTTGAAGCTGCTTGCTTCGACACCCTGAACGAAGGCATTGTTACCAAGGACCTCGTCAATTTGATGGAAGGCATCGAACCTAAAGCCGTCAACTCTGCCGACTTCTTGAAAGCCATTCGCCAACACTTGGAACAGCGCATCGCCTAACTCTTACACCACGCAATAGTGCCAATATTGGCTGACCATTGCTCCTAAGTAAGTGTTTCAGTATGAACGTACCTCTTCGTAACATCATACTGAAACACTTTTTTTGTGTCCGAATACATAATCCGTCAGTAACACTGGCCACATTGGTTTGTAGTAAAATTCCACACATTCCACACCCCACTCCCCAAATTCCACACCCATGCCAGCAATCGTGCCAAACTCGTTTTTATTGATTATCAACGATTTCAGCCTCTTCACTTCATTTTGGCACACGCTTTGCGCTTTAATAGGGCAGAAACAACAAAACAATAACAAAATAAAACGACACGATTATGAAAAAGTTTTCAGTTTACGCCGTAATGGCCATGGGAGTTCTCACAGTGAGTAGCGCAGCCTTTGCCGGAACCACCGCCTTCAGTTCTCGCGGTTTGGTAAACACGGAAGTTTCTGACACCGTTGTACCTAAGGACACCGTACTGCCCGAAAAAACGGAAACGGAACAAACCGAAACTCAAACGCAAACTGAAGCGTTCTATTCATTGACCGACACCGTTCTGCCTACCGACACCGTAGTGCCGCAGCAGGAGGAAACCATCCCGCAGCAAAAGGAAGAAACTACTCCGCAGCAGGAGGAAACCATACCGCAGCAAAAGGAGGAAACTACTCCGCAGCAGGAAGAAACTACTACTTCTGAATCAACCTTCGCTCTGAGCAACGACAGTGTAGTTCCCGTCGACACGCTCATGCCTTCGAAAAAGGATGAACCGCAAACCGACGAACCCAAGCAGGATGAACCTCAGCAAAATGAGCCTCAGCAGGAAGAAACGGTTCCGGTACAGTAAAACGCACCACCACATACATTTCATAGTTCACGACATAGAGTACTGACTTCTATCCGGTTATTTACAGCCTGATAGAAGTCAGTTTTTTCGTATATTGTTGAATGCCTCAACATATATTCCACACCTCTGAATACACCTTTCTCTACAACTCCCCTATGAAAAAGAAGAGGAACAGAACGCACCCATAAGCATGGGGCTCAGACAGGCCTATCTGCCTTACTTTCTGTGGTAACACAAAGTCAAAGAACGCTTAATTGCTTAATAGGTATTTTTGGTTTTTCATTCGTGAAGGCTAAAATTCTATCGAACGCATATACCCCTATATGCTCACAGCAACGAAAAAACCTTGGTTCAAAACAGCTATTTGCTGCCGAACCAAGGCTTATCATTTATTGCGCATCAGTAACGAAGCAGAATGATCAAAGTTTATTCAGCTTTGTCCAAAACTTCGTATTTTGAATGTTTGCTCTTGAATTCAGGAACCAAATCCTTCATGCGTTTCACAATCTGCATATCGGTTTCTTGAATGCTCGAAGCAACGAGGGAATCAATGTGGTCAGACACTTCAGTATAATCATACTCGCGTACCTGAGCAATCTTAATTTTAGGATGGAAAGTCGGTTTCGTCGTTTCCTCTTCGTTAAGCACCTCTTCGTAGAGTTTCTCACCATCGCGTAAGCCGGTGAACTTAATTTCCACGTCCTTGGCACCGCTCAACTGAATCATGCGCTTGGCAAGGTCAACGATGCGAACCGGTTTACCCATATCGAACACAAAGATTTCGCCACCATTACCCATGGTTCCTGCTTCAAGCACAAGCTTGCAGGCTTCAGGAATGAGCATGAAGAAGCGGATGATGTCCTTGTGCGTTACCGTAACCGGACCACCGCGACGAATCTGTTCGCGGAACAAAGGAATTACCGATCCGTTTGAACCCAGCACATTACCGAAACGCGTGGTAACAAACTGCGTAACGCCCTTGATTTTACCATCCTTAATGGCTTTATCAAGGCTTTGCACGTAGATTTCGCAAATACGCTTGGAACATCCCATTACGTTCGTCGGATTCACGGCTTTATCGGTCGAAACCATCACGAACTTCTTCGTGCCGTATTTCACCGCCAAGTCGGCAATGACACGCGTTCCGTCGATATTGTTGCGCACGCTTTCGCCCGGATTATTCTCCATCATGGGCACATGCTTGTAAGCTGCGGCATGGAACACATAATCAGGACGGTAAATGTCGAAAAGTTCTTCCATGCGTTCCTTCATGCAAATATCGCTCACGATGGTTTCGGCTTCGACATTGGGCCATTGGCGAGCCATCATCAGGCGGATATCATGCAGCGGAGTTTCGGCCTGGTCAATAAGTACCAGACGTTTCGGACGGAACTGGGCAACCTGGCGTACAATTTCGCTACCGATACTACCAGCAGCACCTGTAACGAGAATCGTATTACCGGTAAGTTGCTTTTCAACAACATTCAAGTCGATTTCAATTTTATCGCGCGGCAGCAAGTCTTCAATGTCCACTTCCTTGAGCTGACGGTGGTCAAGGTCGTCCTTGCCGTTCCATTCCTGCATTTCCGAGAACATAAAGATGTGAATACCGGCATCCATCAGTTTTTCCACGATATCAGGATTATTGCGGATAGACTCATTTTTGAGCGGCGAAACCAGCAACGATTTCACACCGCGGCTCTGCATGATGCTTATAAGGTTTTCATCGTTGGGGAAAATGGGGGAACCCATCAACCGGCGGCCTTGAATGTCCATGTCTCCATCATCGGCCACAAAACCTTTGATAACGTAAGTGTGTTGGCTATCGCGGTGAAGCATACTATTGGCAATAGCCACACCGCCTTCTTTCACACCGTAAATGAATACGCGCTTGCTCTTTTTATTCTTACGTGCATTGTCATACATATACTTGACCAATGCGCGAAGCAACCACATCAAGCACGTTGCCATCAATGCCGAAAGGCCTAAATCCTTCATGCGGATGGCAAAAATCCAGGAGTCGGAATTCAAACCGTATTTGGCTACCACCGTAAGTCCCAAGCCCAAAAGCATGGCAAACGTAATGCGGTGTAAGTCATTAAACGATGAATAGCGCAAAACGCCCGAATAGGTATGAAAAGCTGCAAAACCCACTACATAAAAAAGCAAGTAAACTGCAAATGCCGCACTTAAAGGAACAATGTCCTGTGCCGTTGTCACTGCTCCATTGTTAAGGGCATACACGAAAATGTCTGAAAAGAATACTATCAAACAATCGAGTGCGAAAACACACCAGTATGGCAGTGCGTCTTTCGAAAAATACCAATTCGAAATTTTTGAAATCATGAGTTTGTATTAATTAGTTTCCTGCTTTGCGGCGAGGCTGATACATGGCCCATGCAGCAGCCCCGCAGTAAAACTTTTTTTAATTATAACCGCGACCATAGCTGTAGCCGTAGCGATAACCATAGCGATAGCCATAACGGCCATTCAGTTTTTCGGTACCATTAAGCACAATGCTTACGTTCTTGAAACGTTTCGAATGGTAAATACGTTCAAGTTCGGGCAACATCGTGCGGTCAAGCAGTCCGGCACGAACCACAAAGAGCGTGCGGTCTACCTGCTTTTCGATGATTTGCGTATCAGCCACAATTTCGATAGGCGGACAGTCGATAAACACATAGTCGAAATGGTCACGCACAGCCTCGATCAATGTAGCGAAACGGCCATTGTCCAACAATTCGGTGGGGTTCGGCGGAATGATGCCAACCGGTATCACGCTCAAGCCTTCGAATTTATCCGACTGCACCACAGCATCCTGCCAATTCTCGACATTGCCGTTCAAATAGTTGCTCAAGCCCACTTTCGGTGCGTCGAAATAAGTTGAAAGCGTTGTGTGACGCATATCACCGTCGATAAGGAGCACCTTCTTGCCTTTGAGTGCAAACGAAACAGCCATGTTTACTGTAATGAATGACTTTCCGCTGCCAGGATTAAAGGAAGTGACAAGTAACACTTGACTCTTCGGGCCATCGGGTTTCGACATAAAATTAATATTCGAACGCAACACGCGAAATGCCTCGTTGATTACGTTGCGATTGCCTTCTTCCACCACCATGGTCTTCGTCGTTTTATTCCGACGACCAAACAAGCGGCGGTGCGTATCGCCATACAAGGGAATTTCGCCGACAATAGGCACATTCAATCCTTCCAAATCCTTTCGGCCGCGCACCTTATTATTCATCGTCATCATCAGATAAATCAGTCCGGCGGGCACAGCCAGTCCCAAGGCAAATGCCACCAGCAAAATCATGGGCTTGCGGGGCGAAGTGGGGAACACGCTGCCGCGCGGCGGTGTAATGATGCGCGTGTTGTAGGCAGCAAAGGCTTTCGACAGTTCGTTTTCTTCGCGTTTCTGCAGCAAATAAATGTAGAGCGACTCCTTCACCTTTTGCTGACGTTCCACCGAAAGCAAATATTTAGCCTGATTCGGATTCGAAGCCAACTGTCCCGTTGTTGTGCGCTCCTGTTTCCGGTAGCTTTCAATCTGCGTATTGAGCGAAGCAATGTGATTATTCAGCGACTCGTAAATGGCCTGATGCATATTTTTCAGCGAACGGCCCATGTCGGCAGCCACCGGACTTTCCTTGCTACTATTGGCAATCAGACGGTTGCGTTCAAGCACCATGCTGTTGTATTCAGTAATCAGGTTTTCCACATTCACGTTGGCAAGTCCCGAATTCGAAGGCAATGTCTGGTCCGACGATTTTTGCTGCAATTCATTCAGCACAAACTGTGCCATAGCTCTCTGGTTATTGAGCGTAAGCAGCGTTGTCTGGTTATTCAGAGCCTGCGTCATATACATGTTCGAAGCCTGCTGTACGTCGGGCAGCAAATTCCGGCTTTTATACGACGAAATGTTGTTGTCGACATGTCCCAAATCTGCTTCAATCACAGCCAAACGCTCACTGATAAACTGCGAAGTGCTTTCGGCCACCAGGTTGCGGTCCTGCACCCACTGTTCGTTATACACAGTGATAAGCGTGTTAAGAATGTCCTCAGCCTTTTTGGGTGATTCGTCCTTGATACTCAAATCCACCACGGTCGATTCCTTTGAATTGAGCGAAATGCTAAGCTGGCTCAGGTAGGCATCAGCCAGGAGGTTTGGTTGGGTATGAAAAAAGTGGATTTCTTCTCCTACGTATTCCTTGCCAAAATGCTTCGTACGACTCAACGTTACATTGCCACATGCCGTGTGTACGGTAGCATTAAAATTACCTTTGAACCTTCCTTCAATTTTTTTTCCATCCAGCTTACAATGGGTGATTTCGAACTGCGAATCTGAAAGCAGATTCACCACGAACGAAACTGCATGTGTTGCGTTTTGATTAAACGTAACAGCTATCGGACTGTCCTGATACAGATTGACCATACGCAAGCCACGTCTCACGCTGTACACATTGTTCAACCCAAGTCGTTTCACCACTTCTGTCATGATAACAGGCGACTGCATCGTGATGATTTCATTGTTAATATTGGTGTTCGTACGCAAAATGCCGATATTCGACAATTCACTCGAAACACCTCCCGACATGGAACTGCTGTTCTTTGCATCTTCCTTTACCAGTACCGAAGCATTGCGTGTGTAAACAACGGGTGCACTCATCAAATACACCACAGCTACTACCAACGCAACGACCAGCGAAAGCAAAAACCAGTACCAGCGGGTTATACACATTGACCACAAATCAGTCAAACCGATTGTAGTTTCAACATCAGCATCTGACTGAACAGGCTGATTAACAAGTGAGTTCGTTTCTCTCATAAATTAAAGGTGTAAGGCTGTTTATTTCGTATAGTTTGTAAGATGCGGTTCGGCCAAACTGAATAACAAAAGCGTTTTCACGTTGTCTGGCTCTCACCTTTCGCTACATTCGACATGTTAACTAAGTTCAGTGCTCTGTTTTGAGTTATTTTCTTAAAGCGTTTCACCAAATTGCCCAACGAAGATGCTGTCGCGATTTGATTCTCGTCAGCAATCATACGGTCCAGCAATTCTACATCATGTCGAATACGAGTCTGGGCCTCATACCCTCCCGGAACATGCTCAAAAACGCACCGATTCTGAGCATCCCAAGCTTCAACCGGCAACAAAATACGTGCCGAAAACTCGAACCTGCGGTTGTGGCCGTAATATATACGGTAATATATACTGCCACGATCCTCATGCTGTTTACTCCTTTCGAAACGAACTTTTACAGATGGCATACTACTTATGAATATTGAAGGGCAAACAACACTGCTCTGAGTAAAGCATAACCGAAAACCAATGTTCATAAGGTTTCTTGTTTTTATAAACCAATACTCATCAATGGTAAAAGCCATCCTATTCACCAGAAATAGTGCCAACCCATAAATAATACAAAGAACGCAACCAAACCCTGATAGTTTAGTTTGCCTTCTTCTAATTTTCATCACACCCGTGTATCCCACAAGAACACACAAATGATCATCGAGCAGCATCGCTTCAAGCATTCCCACCGGCCAAACATCCTTGTATTTTATAAGGAAAGCCCAATGAGAACTGACTACGATGAAATGGGAGAAAAAACAGAAACTCTTTCTACCAATGCCATTAAACCTGTTTGAACACACATGAACATTCCTCTTCTGATTGATGTAAAACAGACTCAAACTGCACACTTATCACAGAGAATAAGGCATAACGACCTACATACATCAAAAAACAGAGGAATATGCTGACAACGAGAAGAAAAATAAAATCAAACCAGTCAAATAAAAACCGACTAAAATTTCGCACGATACAATCCGTTTCCTTTTAAAAATATGTATGTATAATTGTACGAAACAAATTTGATTACACGTTATTTTTTCAACTCATTTCAGTCCGCCGCTTTCGAACAAAGCAACTTTATGTGAGCGTTACAAAATCTACACAGGCTATTGAATAACCATCAACTGTCAACAGCATCACGGCACCCAAAGCTATAGTCTGCTCTCGAAGTTCAAAACAAAAGAAGCCAACAGCAAATCAAGTTCCATTCCTTTGGCTCATCCTTGTTCGCAAACTCCTATGGAACGCAGTTTATTGCAAAATACACACCGAAAAATCACCTTTTCCAATGCATACCATGACATGCAAACTACTACGCAACAGCAATTAAGTACCAACCATTTCGAAGCCAACGCGACCCTATCAGTCCATAGCTCCGCTACGATATACATACTATAATCACGTAGCAAAATTACTAACTTTTGACTATTTTCCCAAGACTTTATGTCTTTTTTTGAAATATCCCGTATTTTGAGCCAATGAATACGCCATATCTATATTCCTACTAGTAACTGCTTTGTAAACGAGTGCTAAACCAATATTTACACCCCCAAAAGTCACAAACAAAAAAGCTACACCCCATGCCTGCACTCCCCAAAAACCTGCTGGCAATGTGGCTCATTTAGAACAATGCGTAAATGCAAAAAATAGCTTTTACTTGACAAAACAGCAATTACAACCATCAAATTAAACCTTTTTGTCTGAAAATAGTCATAAAACAAACGACTAATGTTGCACCTCTGAGCCAAAATGCCTAACTTGCGCCCTGTAATCCGGTAATTAGCCGGTAAACACCGCCCTGGAATTCCGTTTCCAATAGATTACTTTTCAAGAAGTATGGAACAATTCCTTCGCATTCCCCACCCTCTTTCGGCTCTTCGCAGGAACAAGCCTCCGGCAAACCCGAAGCCGACAACCAATCCCGAAGCTGACAACCGATTATAACATTAATTACATATATAAAAACGACATCTATGAAACGCTTAAAACTTTTTGTACCTCTGGCCATCGCCTTATTGATGACGGGCTGTGTATCGAAAAAGCAGTATGCCGACATGCAAGCCAAGTATCAGACGCTGCAATCAGAAAACGCAAGTTTGCAGCGCGACCTCAACGACAAACAGGTTAGCCTGGCCGAATGCAACTCTAATTCAAAGAGCCTGGCCGAACGCTTGGCCGATGAACAGGCACGCAACAAGGAAATGCGCGAGGCTTACAGCCAGTTGCAGAACTCATACCAGAACAACGTACAGGCAGGCAACGTAAACATTTCAAAACTCGTTGACGAAATCAACGCTTCGAACAAGTTTATCAAGCAGCTCGTTGATGCCAAGAGCAAGAGCGACTCACTCAACCAAGCACTCACCAACAAACTCACCCGTTCACTCTCACGCGAAGAAATGAACGATGTCGACGTACAGGTGCTCAAGGGTGTAGTTTACATTTCACTTGCCGACAACATGCTCTACAAGAGCGGTAGCTACGAAATTGGCGACCGCGCCGGCGAAACACTTTCAAAAATCGCCAAAATCATCAGCGACTACAAAGACTACGACGTACTCGTTGAAGGTAACACCGACAATGTGCCCATCAAGCAGAAGAACATCCGCAACAACTGGGACCTCTCTACCCTCCGTGCCTCATCTGTCGTACAGGCCCTGCAAAACGAGTATGGTGTTGACCCCAAGCGTCTGACCGCTGCCGGCCGTGGCGAATACAACCCCGTGGCCAACAACAGCACCGAAAAGGGTAAACAGCGCAACCGCCGCACCCAAATCATCATCACACCGAAACTCGACCAGTTCATGGACCTCATCGACGAAGCTCCCGAACAGCAAAAGAACTAACGTATAACCTACGTATAAACACTCAAGAGCCGACCTCATTTTCATAGTGAAGGTCGGCTCTTTTTTTGAACGCCCAATGCCATGTAGCATTCCGTCATACGCATTTACCAGCCAATGTACACCACCAAACAGGCAAATCAACTTTTTACTTTACCAAAATGCGCTTCGTTTCAAAAAATAATTGTACATTTGCAACCGCTATACTACAAATCGGCCCCGTAGCTTAGCTGAATAGAGCGTCAGATTCCGGTTCTGAAGGTCTTGGGTTTGAATCCCAACGGGGTCACCACATGTTACACGCGGAAATTCTCACACCCGGGAATTTCCGCTTTTTCTTTTTCACATCGGGCTGTTTACAGGCCGCGTCCCACTCACAGCGCCACATACAGCTCACATCCCCACTCTTTGTCATGGCACAAAAATTCATCATCACCGCCCAAGGCCACTTCCGCCTGGGCGACGTCCGACTACACAAACACCTGCTCGAACCCGGCGACACTTGCTACGGTGGCGGATTCTACCAAATTGACCACCTCAGCAACCGCCTGCTGCTCGACGGTGCGTCCTACGACTACGGCCGCCCGCTCTGGGACCGCCTCATCTACCGCCAAACCCCACTGAAGGTGCCCGAAGCTTACCGCGGCATGCAAATCGTGTATCACCCCGAAGATCAATTTGCCGACGACCTCGTCATCACCCACGAACTCCCCATCGAATACGTCTAACCCATCCCCTCATTTCTCCGACAGATGCACACCCTCTCGCCCACCCTACGCACCTACATCGAAGCGCACATCATTCCGCTTTACGACACCTTCGACCCGGCACACCAGCGCAACCACGTACTAAGCGTCATCGACCGCAGCATGGCATTGGCCGCACATTACGATGTCAACCCCGACATGGTCTATGCCATTGCCGCCTACCACGACACCGGCCTCAGCCGCGACCGCCAAACGCACCACCTCGTTTCGGGCCACATCCTGCGCAGCGACCATGCGCTGCAGCAATGGTTCGATGCCGAACAAATTGAAGTGATGGCCGAAGCCGTCGAGGACCACCGTGCCTCGAACGCACACGAACCGCGCAGCATTTACGGCAAAATCGTAGCCGAAGCCGACCGCCTCATCGAACCCTACACCATCCTATCGCGCGCCCTGCTCTTCGGCCTTTCGCACCACCCCGAATTAAACGAACAAGCGCAAATTGCCCGAGCTGCTCACCACCTCATCGAAAAATATGGCGACAACGGCTATCTCAAACTCTGGATTCCCGAATCGCCCAATCATCAACGGCTGCAGGAAGTCAGATCACTCCTCAACACCCCAGCCCAACTCCGGCAAACACTCCAGCAAATTTACGCCGAACTCACGGCCGCATCATCCGCCACAGAACCCTCAACCTGCAAAACATCAAACTAACATTCCTCCCCCACCTTCCACCTAAAGAAAGCACACAGCCCCGGCAAACGAATATACAAGTTTTCATTTGCCGGGACTGTGTGCTTTTCGTCACTTCGCATTTGTACTGCTTACAGCACTCATGTTCAGACATGTAAAGGGCATATAGACTGAACAACCTACTGCTCAAAACACCTACTTTAAGGAATAAGCATTTTCATGCAATACAGATTACTTGGTTACTACGTTGTACAGATCCTGATAAGTCTTGACTACACTGTAGACTACCTCGCCTGTACTGATAGTGGCAAAATGACGGCGGGCGCATTCAATCTTGGCATCTTCAGAACCTCGCAGTTGAGATACTTCAATATCGTTGCCTTTTGTTTCTGCTACGAAGTAAACGTGCTTCACACTGCCTTCACGGAACGCAACAGCCCAGTCGGGATTGTACTTGCCCATCGGGGTATTGATATAGAAACCATTGGGTAGTTTGGAATACACCACCACATCATCCTCCTGTTCCAGCGATTCTGCAAACGACTTTTCAATGCCTTCACTATCTACCACCACCAAATCATACAGCGACTTTTCGCTTTCAATGGCGTTCTTTCCAAGCACACCACGTAAGGTAGCTTCTTCGAAGATATCCGATTCAAACGTATTTTCCCGTTTTTCGTACTTGATATGCTGAATCAGAGAAAGTGCCTTGCAGTCGTTGATGATACGTCCGGTCTTGATGATGAACTCTTCCGGATTGAGTTTGAACTCAAGAAACTTGCCTGGTTCAATCCTCTGAAGGATGGTTACAATGGTACGACGGGTCAGACCGGTTATTTGCACCAAATCACCAATCAAGTCATATTTTACGCCGCTGCCTACCGCCTCGCTCACCCGAATGGTGCGTACCTTGGCAGCAGACATGGCAGCACCGGCTTCCAATTCTTCCTTATCGCGAATACTTTCCATCGAACCGCTTTCAACGATGATGCGGATTTCTGAAACGTTCAGATGGTCGTTGATTTCCTTGACCGCCTTATCAATCAGCTTGGTGGTATCGAAGTTCACCTGATAGTAGGTGCGCACATTGATGCGCTTCCACAATTCCTGCCATTCCTTCTTCTGGAAGTTGGTTGGATTAAAGGTGGCTTCCTTCTTTCTGTTGCCGTTTTCGGGTTTGTAGTCATCCGGATTGAACACCTTGTCGAGTTGCTTGACGATAAATGACTTCATCGCATTCATCTCGCCAAAATTCAAAGTGCCGTTCTTCTTTTCGTCAAAGAACTTTTGGGTCAATTTACCTTTCTTAATATAGTCTCGCTTAATCAGTTCCTCATGAATGATAGAGGCTTGTTCGGTCGTCACCTTAATCAGTTTGCCATCCTCGGTTTGTGTAGTCACATCCGCAAACAGGGTAGCCGTAACCACTACCGGACGGCTGTCGCAAGCTTCTGCAATTTCGGTCTGCAGTTTCTTGGCAAAGTCGTCATAGCTTTCGCTGGCAATGACGGTCAACACATTCGTGTTAAACACGGCATCGCCCAACACATCGGCATCCTGGCGTTCACCTTTGTCATTCACACAAAGACGCATACCGCGTCCCACTTCCTGACGCTTCTTGATTTCGTTAGAAGTATCTTTCAGCGTACAAATCTGGAACACATTGGGGTTATCCCAACCTTCCTTCAAGGCCGAGTGCGAAAAGATGAAACGTACCGGACAATCCTGACTCAGCAGACGCTCTTTATCCTTCATAATCAGGTTGAAGCCTCGTTCTTCATTTTGGCCCTCCTTCTTAGTACCAGATTCCACAATTCTCCCTTTTCCATCGACAGAGAAGTAGCCATCGTGAATGTTTTCACACGCATTACGATAGTCAGACAAGAAACGGGTGTATTCGCCATCCGTAAAGGTTGGCATAAATTCCTGCAAAGCTCGCTGGTATTCCTCCTCAAATATTTGGGCATACTTTCCTTTCTCTGCTCCGTCCTTGTCATAGATACGGTAATTCTCTACATGGTCAATAAAGAACAACGACAGCACCTTGATATGCTTGGGAAACAGTTGGCGTTCCCGTTCCAAATGCGTCTTAATTGTTTCACGAATTTGCATACGGCGCACCAAATCTTCGTTGGCAGCTCCCACCATTTCTCCCTCTTGCAGTGTCAAGCCGTTCAGGAAATGAATTGTGCCGGTCAAGCCATCAATGCGGTTTATCACATAGTTGTCATCGTATTCATGCAGTCCGCCGCTCTGTTCTTTCAAGTTGAAATGTTCATCTACCAGACGCAGCACTTGGCGCGTACCGTTGGCCGTTTTTACGTCAAACCCGATACGGGCTCTTGGATTTCCCTTGCTGATAACAATTTCATCCAGAAATACATAACCGTTGGTTGCTGTAGACCCCACTTGGTGTACGCCACGCACTTCTACCTTCTTCACCAGTTTCTTGTTGAAGGCATCGATGGCATCAAGACGGAACACGAGGTTATAGATGTCATCTTTGCGGTGCGTAGCACTGTAAAGCAGTTTGAAGAGCGGATGAAAGAGCTCGATACCCTTACGGGTGGCATTCTTCTTGTCTGTTCCCAACACACTCTGCGGCTCGTCGATAATCAGGATAGGGTTGGTCTTAGCCAAAATATCTATCGGTCGGCGAGAACCGAATTCATCGCGACGGGAGAAGATGATACGGGCTGCAGCATCACCCTTACGGCCTTCCTGGTTCTTCTCTTCATTCAACGAAGCATTGAAAGCCTGGGTGTTAATCACTATCACATGGATACCATTGTCTTGTGCAAAACCGTCGATTTTTGAAAGTTGCTTGGAGTCATAGACAAAGTACTGCATGCGCTTGCCATACTCCGTGGCAAAGTGCTCGGCCATGCTTTCAAAACTCTTGAACACGCCTTCACGAATCGCAATGCTGGGCACCACGATGATGAACTTCGACCAACCATAAAGGCGGTTCAGTTCAAACATCGTCTTGATATAGGTATAGGTTTTACCTGTACCGGTTTCCATTTCAATGGTCAGCGTCAATCCTTCGCCCTGCAGCTGTTCAATCGGCTTCAAGCCCTGGGCCATTTGAATGCTGCGGACATTGTCACAAAGGCTGTCGCGGCTCAAGGCTATCGGAGCGTTTCCAAACCCTTCCACTTCAAATAATCCACGGTTTGTTCCTTGGTCCATCAGGAAGCTATCCAAGCCTTCGCTTTTAGGCTGCCCCAAAAAGACGTCGGTCACACATTTGGCTGCTTCGGCCTGAAAGCGTTGATGCTTATATTTTATTTTCACGATTTGCCTCCTTTCTTTCCCTTATCACTAATTGCTTTGATGGCGGCCAGATAATCCTGTTCCACATCGCTGAGCGTACGTTGCTTGTATTTTCTATATTCCGTGGTGGCATGCTCCATGGCTTCCAGATAAGATATCTTTCCTCCATCTTGCAACAGCTGTTCACCGGTAGAAGTGAGTATGCGGTCCAGATACTTTGCCCAATCGTCCATGGTCATCGGTACTTCTTTTTCGGCTTGCCGTTCGGCAAAGTCCAGATACCCCGAAACCAACTGTCCCATGGCACGGAGTTCTTTCTCATCCAGGTAATTCTTTGCCGTACGGGCTTCCGCCAAGGTTGGCTGATTACCCCTAAAGGTAAACAATCCCATAAAGTCTTTTTCCGAGTCGGCACGCTCCACGATGAGTTCGGCGGCGGTGTGTCCGTGTATGGCATAGTGAATCTTGTTTTGCACCTTCTTGAAAAACTCCTGCGACACCGATGCACGAGGGTCATAGTCAATGCTCGTGGCGTAGATTTCCAACACCTGCCGATAGAACACCTTCTCTGTGGCGCGAATATCGCGGATGCGTTCTATCAGTTCTTTCCAATAACCGCCTCCGCCCAATTTCTTCAGCCGTTCGTCATCCATCGTAAAACCTTTGGTGATGTATTCCTTCAGCCGCTGAGTGGCCCATTGGCGAAAGCGGGTAGCGATGATGGAGCGCACGCGATAACCCAAGGCGATAATCATATCGAGGTTGTAGTAAGGGATTTCCCGGCTCACCATGCGCTCACCTTCCTGGCGAACTTGTCGGAATTTCCGACAGGTTGCCTCTTCCTGCAATTCTCCCTCTTCATAGATATGTCTGATGTGTTCTACCACATTCGTTCTGGAGGTCTGATACAGTTCGCACATCTGTGCCTGCGTCAGCCAAAGTGTTTCCTCTTCCAACTTCACATCAATCTTGGTTAGGCCATCCGCACCTGTATAGATGAGTATCTTATTGTTTTGCTCTTCCATTTCTTTCTTTTTAAATCACTTTGATATTCTTGAAGGCCTCATCGTCCGCCCAATCCAGCAACTGCTTGAACTGCTCGTAGATGTTGATTTTCTGGGCATCGTCGGTGAAGCAGGAGTCACGGAACAGGATGCGCAGCGGCATCTTGTCGGCCATTGTTTGAATCACTTTGTCGGTAATAGGCTCTGAGAAGCAAGCCACCAAGTCGCCTTCGTTCACCGTGTAAACCGTACAACCATTCACTTGCTCGGTAGTCATCGGCATATCCAACTGCACGCCCCAAGCCAACATCGAGCCGAAGAGCAAGTCTAAATCTGTTCTATCTGCCTTGATATTATCCACAAACAGTCCCAACATATCTTGGTCGTATTCCTTCGGCGACTTCTTCACTTCCAAATAGTTGCTTTCGTCCAAACGGAAGACGCGGAAACCGGTGTCGAGATTAGAAACGTTGATGTCTTTTGCAGCCTTTTTTATCCTTAGCTTGGCTAATTCTGTCAAATAATGAGGTTTCTTGTATTTATCAAGTAGATTTATGCCACTTTGAATGATTTCTTTTGAAACAGAATCTGCTTGTTTAAGATTATCATCAAGATTTTCTAGTAGTTGTACAAGGATATAGCGAAGATTCTTATTGTCTAAATTATATCTCATTATTGCATCTGCAGTTGTTGCAGAACCTGAAAAGAAGTCCATAACGATATCCTCATCTTTACAAACAAAGTTGACTAAATACTTGATTAGAGAAACTGGTTTAGGATACGAGAATACAGGGTTTCCTTCCATTAATTCAGCAAGGTATGATGAAGCGTTTTCATTTGTCCCAACATTTGTTCCAGCCTTATCTATAAGAGGTGTTGTATATTTCTCTTTTATAAAATTCGTAGGGCGTTTATAACCTTCTCCGCTTCTTATAAATCTGACTGATAAAATATCACTTTTAATTATGAATGTCGTTCCCTGTTTAACCTCTTCATTAAGGAATTTCTGAGACCATTTGAATTCTCCCTCTAAGCGGAAATTCTTATCTGCTTTGCCATTGACAATTTCTATTGTATCCAGGAGTTTGACGCGATCTTTACAATAAGGTTCGTAAATTCCATTAGGAAATTTTAAACTATTAAATATTACCTTGTCCTTAGGAAACTCCAAGATACTAATGGGATTTCCTGAATTTAATAGTGGTTGGTCTCCACCATCAAGTAGTTCTCCATTATATTTTACGTTATTCTTATTCTTTTCATAACAAAGAATATACTCATTTGTTTTTCTAGACTTTACAGCCAAAGAGGGTGGAGTTGAAGTCTTTACCCATGAAAAAACTTCTACAAAATTGGTTTCACCAAAAACTTCATTACATATTTGTTTTAAAGTTGCAAGTTCCTCTACACCAATCGAAATAAAAATCACCCCATCCTCCGTCAGCAGCGACCGAGCCACCAACAAACGGGAATAAATCATCGAACACCAGTCCGAATGAAACTTACCATTCGAATCCGTGTTCTTCCGATAGCGCAAGCCCAATTCGTCCACATTACCTGCTTCCAAATCCTCCTCAGCTGCCGTGCGCGCAAAGTCATCGTTATACACAAAGTCGTTACCCGTGTTGTAAGGTGGGTCGATGTAAATCATTTTTACCCCCCCCATATAAGAACGCTGCAACAACTTTAGCACTTCCAAGTTGTCGCCTTCAATATACAGGTTCTTGGTGTTATTCCAATCCACCGAATCCTCCACCACCGAACGCAGGGTCTTGTCCGTAGGCCGAGCCGCTTCTGCTTTGGCTGCTTGTTTACCCACCCACGTAAACTGGTAGCTTTCGCCCCCTTCTTCCTTTACGGCATCGCCCAACAAGGCACGCAAAGCGTCGAAATCTACCTTACGAGCAATTTCGCCCGTCTTGGCATCACGAGCTTCGGTAAATACAGAAGGCGCAATCTGATAGAGTGCCTCCATATTCAACTGCGTACCCGAAGCAGAATTCAAATCCAAGTGACTGATTATCTCTGAACTCATAATTATTGCTTTTTTGTTTGTTGTTGTTTCAATTTGTTTATTTCTTCCTGCAAAGATACCCATTCACGCTTTAATACGCGCGCCTCTGCATTCAGTTGTACCTGTCGGTTGAATTGCTTCTCCGCTCGCACCTTCTTTTGCAGGGCTTCAATGCTCCGCTGCTTTTGTGCCAATTGCTTTTGCAACTCAATCAGACGTTTGGTATCGTCAGCCGTGCGCGTACGGAAACCGGAAATCTGTCCGGCAAACGATTCGTAAACCTCGTCAAGGTTCGTTCCTTCCAACTGAAGGGAAAGTGCCTCAGCCGAGCACCAATCCGTGCGGAAGGTTTTCAGTATACGAAAAGTACCCTTGGCTGCATCCAGCCATTCCTTGTAGTTCAACAAAAGGCGGCACTCCCCGGCATATTGCAGCACAAAGAGCACATGACGCGGCAGCTGCCGGTCGATGGCCGTGAACACATCATCCGGCACCTCCTTGGCTTTCAGCAGCACATGAAACTCTGTGATTTCGTGTACCGTCTTGCCGTCCTCCACATTCAACGTAGAGGGAGCCAACTTTGCCAACCAAACGATACGTTCCACATCCTCTACAAAATGTTGGCGCAAAAGGGCATTTATTTCCAGATTCCGGTAGAAGGCCGTTTTCGGAACAATCTGGTTTACTTGGGTGGCCTCTGGAAAGTGTAAATCAATCATAGGCCTCAACGGATGATTAAAAAGGTGATCAATTCAAAGTCGTCCAGTCCCTTGATTTCGCCGCGTAGAGCCGTGGTTTCTCCTAACGAAAACAAACTGTCGATGTCGCTATGGGTCTTCACTTCCAGGATGCTGTCAATGGCGTTCTGCAACAAGGCACTGTACTTATCCATTTTGCGTCCATCTGCCGTTTCCTTGTTCAGGGCAGCACAAAGCAACGGGTCGTATTCGTTCTTGTTTTTGCAAGCATGACGCATTGCATCCAGCAACTGCTTGGGGTGCAGATAGTCGCAAACCACGTCGCCTGCTTCTGACAAATACACCATGTAGAACGGGTGCAACAGATTCTTCCGGTCGATATTGACCGCATGGCTACGGTTCTTCAGAATGAAAATAACGCCCGGCTGTATCAGAGCAGTATGTTCAACCACCGCACTCATTCCCAAGGGAGCATGCTCAATATCGGGATGGTCCTTCAGGTAAGCCAGGAGGTCCAAACGAAATTCGTTCAGGCCTAAGTCCATAATGTTGATGCCGGTGTCCATTTCCTCAATGTCAACGACTGATTGCTGCAACTGACGCAACTGATTACGTCGGTATTCCAAGTCGCCTTTTTCATTGGCACTAAGCAGGTTATCGTCGCCGGTAGAAGTCAGAACGGTAGCCTTCATACGGCTTTCTACACGACCTTTCAGCTTGATGTAGTCGTCCAGTTCCATATCCGGCCAATAGTTCACCAACTGGATTTGCCGGTTGTGTGAGCCGATACGGTCAATACGGCCGAAGCGCTGAATGATACGCACCGGATTCCAGTGAATATCGTAATTGATTAAGTAGTCACAATCCTGCAGGTTCTGACCTTCAGAAATACAGTCAGTGGCAATGAGTACATCAATTTCTTCGGTAGCTTTCGGGTACAGACTCGCTCTATCCTTAGAAACCGGCGAGAACCAAGTCAATACGTTGTTGAAGGAGAGCGGAAACTTGGGAATGGTGCACCGTCCCTCCGTAGTACCTGTAATCAAGGCTACATTCAAGCCGCATTCCTGCTTGATGCGAGCGGCCAATTCCGTGTACAAATAGTCGGCAGTATCGGCAAAAGCCGTAAAAATCAGTACCTTTTTGTTGCCTTCGTTGAGGGGGTGACTGAATTTTTGTTTCAAGTCCTCAATCAGCATCTGCAACTTTGCATCGTGCCGGGGAGTGATGTCCTTTAAAAGCAAAAGCAGCAAATTCAACTTTTCCAAATCGGCTTTCAAATCCTTACGCCAGGACACATAATCCATGTCACGCAAACTGATTTTCGACTTGCGCGTGGCAAATACATCCGCCTCGCTATCTGCCATATCCCAGTCCTCGGAAAACTCGGCAACCATCATCAAGCTTTCGGAATGAGTCGATTCATAGCGATTGATAGCTTCAATCGTTTCGTTGATATATTCGCAGATACGCGTTAAGGTAAGCCGGAAGGAATTGACGCTACTTTCCAATCGCTTCAGCAGATTGGTAGCCATCAACTTACGCAATCCTTTTTCTCGTCCGTCAATAGACAAGTGGCCATTGCCTTCGTAGTCGATGGTGTAATCTCCACGTACGCTCTCAAACAGATAAAGCGAAGGCGTATAGATGGAAAGGTTCAGTTCGTTGAGTTGTTCGGCAATATCCTTGAAATTGATGACATGATTCAAATCTGTCAGCTTTGGCCGCCGGGAAACAGGTGTCAGACGGGCCGGAAAATCGCCTATATCCTTCGTGTCGTAATACTTCATGATATGACTGCGGCTGCGGGCTATGGTGACTGCATCTAGCAGCTGGAAAAAGTCGAAACTCAATTCATTCAAGAGTCTTTCGGTGGTACGTTCCTTTACATCCAGTTTGGCCCAACGGTTATAGACCGTTTGCGCATTACGGAACACCTCATCGATGCTGCGTTCCATATCCAGCGCCGCATTGATGTTTTCCACTTTCCCCTCGTAAGCCAGCTGCAGCTGATTTTTCAAGTCGTTGAAACGGTTGTTCACAGGTGTAGCACTCAGCATCAGCACCTTGGTCTTGACCCCTTGACGAATCACCCGGTTCATCAGACGCTGGTAGCGGTTTTCTTTGCGGTCGGTATCGTCCTCTTGTCCTTCTTCCTCATCTATATTTCCTCCATTCCGGAAATTGTGGCTTTCATCAATCACAATCAGGTCATAATTTCCCCAATTGATGTGCGCCAAATCCAACCCGTTGCTTTGCCCTTTGTCGCGTGATAAATCGGAATGGAAAAGGATGTCATAACGCAGACGGTCGGCGGCTATCGGGTTGTTCTTATAATTTGCCCGGAACGTCTGCCAGTTGTCATTCAACTTCTTCGGGCATAACACCAAGACAGACTTGTTTCGATTTTCGTAGTACTTCACAACAGCTAAGGCTGTAAAGGTCTTTCCCAAACCTACGCTATCTGCCAAAATACAGCCGTTATATTTCTCCAGCTTGTTGATGATAGCCAGTGCCGCATCTCGTTGGAAATTGTAGAGTTTACTCCAAACAACACTGTTCTTGAAACCGGTACGTTCATTCGGAAGCACGTCTTCTGAAATATCCTCCAGAAACTCATTGAAGATATGGTAGAGTGTAATAAAATAAATATATTCAGGTGCATTCTCCTGATATACCGTTTCGATGTATTCAAGTACGCGCTGGGTAACATCTTCAAACTTCTCGTCATTGTCCCATTGCTCATTGAAAATACGAAGATAAGCATCGGCTGTAGGAGAAGACAATACGTTGACCACATTGTACATTTCATTACCACGCTCGCAACCCAACTGCGCAGTAGTAAATTCATTGAACGGTACATACACGTGCTGGTCTTCATCTTCTGCATGCAGGAAACCACCCATCTGTTCTAAGGAAGCATTGGAGCGGAACTGTACCTTTTTACGAATCCAGGCCGCACATTCTTTGGCAATCGCTTTTTGTGACAACTGATTGCGCAGCCGCACTTCGAAATCTGTTCCGTAAAGATTCCGTTCGCGATTGAGTTTCGGTATGTAATACTCCCGTTTTTCCTTCCTGGTTTTTTCCTTTATAAAAGTAGGCGAAGTAAAGATGAAACGCAACTCATCTATTTCCTCCAATTCTTTCTTCAAAGCTTCAAAGGCATAAATGGAAAAGGATGCCGCTGCAATGGATATACGGCTGTGACTTGAAAGTCGTGCCTTCAAATCATCTGCTACAAGTTCATTGACGTTATTGATTAGTTTGGGTTGCTCCATGATTCAATGCTATGCTGTCTATGGTTATTCGAAATGCGTTACTCCTTCAAAGGCCAAAGCAGGTCTTTTATTTCCACATCAAGAACCTGTGCTATTTTGCGCAACATCTCAAGGGAAGGCTGAGAGGTATTTGTACACCATTCAAATGTAAAAATAATTATGAACACCTACTTATCTTTTTTCCATTGTGAACTTTATTAGGACTTTAGGCAAAGTTAAATGATAATATTCATCAAACCGAAAATATCAAAGAGAAACACAGTAAAAAATTAGCGAATTACATAAATTTCTTTCACATCAGTTCAAAACAGACGATTCAAACATACTGAAGTCGTCTAAACTTTTCTGACGAAGATTTGATTTGGAGATTTATCTCTTCTAAATTCAATCTTCACCTTTCTTTTTGGCCGTTTTTTGACCTTTCATCAGTCGTGTAGCTCGCTACACTCCTTCTTCAAGACCCAGAAACGCCTCAAAAATTAAGGCAAATCTTGAATTTCATAAAAGTTCAGACGACTTCACTATCACAAGAATGTCACTACCCAATGATGGATAAAATGTAAAAATAATTTTGAGCACCTACTTAGGAAAATTAGTGCCAACTATATTGATGCCAATTCCAAGTTTGTTGCACCTATGACGATATTAACCTATTTCTTAATAGAGACAAAATTTAATAGCTCGATTAAAGGTTCGTTGGAAAGCAAAATAAGCGTATGCACTGCCGTTTTTGCGAAGTTTCAAAAGTGCTGATTATCAGCAATTCCAAGATTATCAAAACTAGCTCGGAACTAATTCAAACTAGGTCGGAACTAATTTCAACAAGCTCGGAACTAATTTCAACAATCGGGGAATAAATTTTTGAGAACAAAGAACCTCGTGAATTAAACGGCTGAAAACGAAGGTATTTGGTGGAGCTTATTTTAATCTTATATGTGGGAGGTAAACTTTACTAAGGTAACAAAAAGCAGAACGCTATGTTTCGACACACAGTCGGACATAGCGTTCTGCTTTTTGTTATTTGGGTTTATCCTATTGATAATTCTGCGAAATCAGTTGTTTCAGAATTGTTCACAATCAATTACTGCAATTATTTTTCAATTTTACAACGCGATTTTCCAGGCTTTTTTACCGCTGCGCACAATGTAAATACCTTCGGTTGGCATTTTTCCTTGTGAACAACGCTTACCTGTGATTTCGTAAAGTTCAACATCCTTGTCATTTCCGTTCCACACGAAACGTCCATTCTTCACTTCCAACTTTGAAGGGTAGGTCTTAACCGTTTCGATTCCCTCAACGATTCCCTCAACTGTAGCATCCGTCAGCACTGCCGCATAAAGGCAGCCCACATCAGTCGTATTCGTACCGTTACCCCAATTCAGAATTTGGTAATTTCTCGATTTTTCGCTTTGGTTCATTTGCGAAGTGCCACAAGTCACGCTAAACAGACAGTTCATGATACCATTTGTTTTCAGCACCCATCCCTCTGCAGGTCGTTCAGCCGATGTGTGCAGTTGCAAAGCCGGTCGTTGCACAGCACAAGGTGTCAGATACGATTTATCTTCACGGTTCACAATGTCGTAACCATCGCCCTCAGGACGTTTCACGAATTTCCATTGCGAATCCGCACCCATAGCTTCAGTTTTGCCAATCAGACCGTTGCCTACCCCCGTCGACGTAGCACAGCGCGATTCGCGTTGTGGAGTAAGCAATCGATACCAGAAGCAAGTGTCGGCACTTGTTTTGGGCTGACGCAATTCATCAAGATGCTGCGAAAACTGTTTGGCCACTTCAGGTTGTGCTTCAATCAAGTTTTCAGTTTCGTATCGCGAAATGCTGATATCGTAGAGTTGCGGTTTCTTCGAGTAGCCAGTTTCGATACCCGTTTGTCCCTGTTTAGCCGCCCCATTGCTTGGTTCTATGTATTTCCATTGACTCGTGCGCACCGACACTGTATGGTCCTGCGCCATTTCAGCTACAAACGGAGCTGGTTCGTCGCTGCGACCCAGCCACGTTTCAAGTTGGTCACGGCTGTCGGGTGCAGCCCCCAAAGGCAATTGAGCACCCACAAGTTGAGCCATCGAAGCCACCAGGTCGATGTGCGAAACCAACGCATCACTCACTTTACCCTGTTTGATAGCTGCCGGCCAATTCACAATAAACGGCACCGCCGTTCCGGCCTCGAACGCGCTGTATTTACCCCCACGCCACGGTCCGCCGGGTTTATGGTCGCCCGCCAGTTCGCGTGCCTGATCCTGATATCCATCGTCGAGCACCGGTCCATTATCGCTAGTAATCACAATCAACGTATTTTCGTCAAGATTCAGTCGTCGTAGAGTTTCCATCACCTGTCCCACCGTGTAATCGAACTGCATGATAGCCTCACCACGAAGTCCCATTACACTTTTACCACGGAATCGTTCGTGCGGATAGCGCGGCACATGCACATCATTCGTACACAAATATAGGAAAAATGGGTTATCAGCATTTCGTTCGATAAACCGAATAGCAGAAGCCGCAATCGAGTCTGCGATGTCTTCGTCGCGCCACAACGCCTTTCCTCCTCCCTTCATGTATCCAATGCGTCCAATGCCGTTAACGATAGCCTGATTATGTCCGTGACTCGATTTCAGTTTTGTGAGCAGTTCGGGGTTATCCTTTCCGGTAGGTTCGCCGGCAAAATTTTTGCTATAGCTCACCGATATGGGTGCCGAAGAGTCATAATCTTTCACCACTCCGTTTTCAATATACACACAGGGCACACGGTCGGCCGTAGCAGCCATGACGCAGTAATAGTCGAAACCGATGTCGTCGAGTCCCATATCAAGTTTTTCGTTCCAGTTCTGTTTGCCCGTCTTGCTTCCCAGTCCCAGATGCCACTTGCCTACAGCCCCTGTAGTATAGCCACAACTCTTGAACATATCGGCCAACGTATACTGTTCCGGACGTATAATCATGCCGGCATCACCCGTAGCAATGTCAGTTCCTGGTCGACGGAAGCAATATTCGCCCGTAAGCATCGAGTAGCGCGAAGGCGTACTAGTTGATGCCACCGCATGCGCATCAGTAAAACGCACACCGTGTTGAGCCAATCCGTCAACGTTTGGCGTTTCCACCCGCGTTGCGCCATAGCAAGACAAGTCGCCATAACCCAAATCATCGGCTACCAAAAAAATAACATTAGGTTGTGATTGGGCTGTTTGCCCCAAAGCCGACAACAGAGAAAAGCTGCCCAATCCGGCCAAAACGAACGTTTTGTGATTCATAAAATATTAAATTTAGGTATTTACCTGACCTGAATTCAAACTGACAATGCAACAGTGTCGAATTCATTGTTAGTTAATAATTTATATTTTTCCTTTGGGGTCATGTAACCCAATCTTTTTCTCGGTCTTGAGTTTAAGATGTTTTGAACGCGCATTACCTGTTCATTGGTTATGTCCCTAAAGTCCGTACCCTTCGGGAAGTATTGCCTAATCAAACCATTGCTGTTTTCATTGGCTCCTCTTTCCCACGAGTGGTATGGTTTTGCAAAGTAAACAAAAATATTTAGTTTACGTGCAATTTCTTCGTGAAAACTAAATTCTTTTCCATTATCTGCCGTTATTGTATGTATTTGGTCTCTAAAAGGTTCCAAGGCATCGATGGCAGCTTTAGTTAGCGGGCTGGCATCTTTCCCGCTAAGTAGTCTTATCCATACTAGTCCAGTTACCCTGTCGTTTATAGTTAATAGTGCTCCTTTGTGATTCTTTCCAATGACTGTGTCAATTTCCAAATCACCAAAACGTACTTTCTTGTCTACTATCGTAGGACGCTTGTCTATGTCCACGCGGTTTTTGATAAAACCACGTCCATTAGTCAATGCACCTCTCTTCTTATGGCGTCTTCCCCGTCTTCTTAAATGCTTGTATAACGTATCCATCCCATCTACCCCATTCTTTTATATCAAAAA